>ERZ840371.368-NODE-368-length-55910-cov-4.748868_pt1 | contig 55910 bp, 51 predicted proteins | sample MGYA00519937_ERZ840371 | MGnify/ENA primary metagenome ERZ840371 (study PRJEB31850, sample SAMEA3708873) | human gut metagenome | biome: human gut; feature: human-associated habitat; material: faeces | place: China | collected 2014 ... | reverse complement strand
TTCTCATATCCGGTTTTGTGGAAATTGGAGAAACGCTTGAGGAAGCGGCAAAAAGAGAGGTTTTTGAGGAAGCAGGTATTCATATCAAGGATTTAAAATATTTTGGCAGTCAGCCATGGGGATTTTCTAATTCTGTCATTGTGGGTTATATTGCCAGACTGGATGGATCAGATGAAGTTCATCTTGATAAAAGAGAACTGGCAGTTGCAGAATGGCATCCCCGTTCTAATTTGCCGAAAGAATTGACTGATATCAGTATAGCTTATGAAATGATAGAAGCATTACGGATTCATGAGAAAGGAGGGCTGGAATGAATACATATTGTCTTGCAACTATAGTAAACCATGAGGAAATTACATCCGGGATATGGAAAATGGAACTGGCGGCATCAGAGATTGCCCGGACAGCAGAACCGGGGCAATTTATTCAGCTATATCCACCGGATAAAAGAAATCTGTTGGCACGTCCAATAAGTTTGTCAGCTATCTCAGAAAAAAGCGTAACCATTGTATATAGAATTGCAGGAAAAGGTACAAAGCAGTTTTCACAGTTGCAGAAGAATGACCGCATTCGTATTATGGGACCATTGGGAAATGGATTTGTACTACCGGACCAGGCAACAAAAAGCATTGTTGTTGGAGGTGGCTTGGGAATTCCACCACTTTTAGAGCTGTCTAAAAGACTTGGTGGAAACACAGAAGTTTTGCTTGGTTATCAGGACATACCATTTATGGCAGAGGATTTTCATAGATTGGGTATCAATGTCCATATTGCAAGCCAGTCGGGAAATTATGGCTTGCATGGAACGGTGTGTGATTTACTGGAAAAGTTTAATCCTTCAGCAGGACAGGTATTTGCTTGCGGACCAAGACAGATGCTTAAGTCTGTGTCAGCATGGGCAAAAGAACACAGTATCCCGATTCAAGTTTCTATGGAAGAACGGATGGCATGTGGCATTGGTGCCTGTCTAGGATGTGGAGTGAAGATACAAAAGCCAGGAGAACCGGATTGGAAATATCTGAGGGTATGCAAAGATGGTCCTGTTTTTTCAGGAGAGGAGGTTGTTTGGGATGAATAGTGGGATGGAAACGACGATTGCAGGCGTGACATTAAAAAATCCGGTTACAACAGCATCCGGGACTTTTGGTTCTGGTCGGGAATATGGAGAATTGATTGATTTAAACCGTTTGGGTGCAATTACAGTGAAAGGTGTTTCTGAGGAAGCATGGAGGGGAAATCCCGTTCCCAGAGTTGCAGAAACACAGGATGGCTTATTAAATTCCATTGGATTGCAGAATGCAGGAGCAAAACATTTTATTGAGAATGATATTCCGTTTCTTAGACAATATGATACGAAGATAATCGTCAATATTTGTGGACATACTTTGGCACAGTACTGTTCGGTTGCAGAGAAATTTGCAGATTGTGATATTGATCTTTTGGAACTTAATATTTCCTGTCCAATAGTTTCCTGTTTTTCTTTATGATGATGTGGAGCAACAGGCTCATCGCTGTAACGTGGAATATCATAAACGTTATCATCATCATCTTCTTCATCAAAAGAAAAATCATCATCTAAAAATTCGATACCATCATCGTATTTTGCTTTAGTATCATCGTCATAATTGTCATAGTTAAAATTAGTCATGTTATATATTTCCTTATTGTTATATAAGACAATGATAGTTTAAATGGCATTATTTTGCAAGTAATTCCATGATTTTATTGCTTCTTGCAATAAATCCAGTCATCTGTTCAGGAGAGAGTGGTGCATGACTAAGCATAGCAAGGTCATAGAGCTGTTCGCATATAATCTTAGTATTTTCGCCGTCTGTATGTTCTGCAACATATTTAACAAGGTCATTGTTAGCATTAAGTACAAGAGTCTGACCTTCGGCACCAAACATATTAGGATCCATGCCTGCCATACCGTACATCTTCATCATATCCTGCATACGTCTGCTTTCTTCTGAAAGAGTAATCATTGACGATATAGATGCATCCTTTAATTTCTCAACGTTAACAGTTAAATTCTCTTTGCCAAGAGCATCCTTGAAAGTCTTAGAGAGCTTTTCAGTCATGTCCTTCAACTCGTCTTTAGAAGTCTCTTCCTTAAAGCTGTCTGAAAGATCTGCATCGATACGCTTGAACTTGAGATTCTCATTCTTAGATTCCATGTTAGTGATAAATGGCTGGTCAATGTTATGAGTAAGAATTACAGCATCAATTCCTTCATTCTTAAACATGTTGATATACTGACTCTGCTCAACTTCGTCTGTTACATAGAATACTGTGTTTTCGTGTTTCTCTTTATTCTCTTCAAGACATTCTTTAAGAGTTAAATATTTGCCGTCAAGGTTCTTGAATATAATGTAATCGTTCATCTTCTCAGCAAATTTTTCATCCTTTAAGCAACCGAATTTGATAAATGGATTGATGTCATCCCAGTATTTCTCATAGTTCTCTTTATCTGTCTTACACATTCCTGAAAGCTTGTCGGCAACCTTTTTAGTGATGTAATCAGATATCTTCTTAACAAATCCATCGTTCTGAAGTGCTGAACGTGATACATTAAGTGGAAGGTCTGGGCAGTCAATAACACCTTTAAGAAGAAGTAAGAACTCTGGAATAACTTCTTTAATATTATCTGCTACGAATACCTGATTGTTATAAAGCTTTATAGTACCTTCAATAGATTCATACTCTGTATTAATCTTAGGGAAGTAGAGAATACCCTTAAGATTGAATGGATAATCCATGTTAAGGTGAATCCAGAATAATGGTTCTTTATAATCGTGGAATACCTTGCGGTAGAATTCCTTGTAATCTTCATCTGAACATTCATTAGGATGCTTTGTCCAGAGTGGATGGATATCGTTGATTGCAACTGGTCTTTTTACAATCTTAGCCATCTTTTTGGCTGGAACTTTCTCAACAGTTTCCTTAGTTCCATCTTCTTTCTCAACTTCTTCTGTAACAGCGTCCTTTATAAATGTATCAAGAACTGTATCTTTTTCTGTAACTTCTTCCTCAGGAATCTCCTCAGTCTGTTCACCCGCATCTTCGTTAGTTACAAAGATTGGAACCGGCATGAAAGAGCAGTACTTATCAAGAACTTCTTTAGCTTTATATTCGTTGGCAAATTCATAGCTGTCCTCATTGAGGTAAAGAGTAATATCAGTACCAGGAGTTGTTTTGGTTCCCTCACTTATATCATATTCAGTTCCTCCGTCACATGACCAGTGAACTGATTCTGCTCCGTCCTTAAATGAAAGAGTATCAATAGTAACCTGGTCAGCAACCATAAATGCTGAGTAGAAACCTAAACCAAAATGTCCGATAATCTGGTCATCGTTAGCCTTATCCTTATACTTCTCAAGGAATGCTTCAGCACCTGAAAAAGCAATCTGATTGATATACTCATCAACCTCTTCCTTAGTCATACCGATACCGTTATCAATGATCTTGATTGTCTTATCTTTTGCAGAAAGCTTAATTTCAACCTTATATTCAATATCATCAGGAGCTTCATACTCCCCAATCATTGAAAGCTTCTTGAGCTTAGTGATAGCATCACATGCATTAGAAACTAACTCTCTATAGAAGATATCATGGTCAGAATACATCCATTTCTTGATGATAGGGAAAATATTCTGACTGTTAATAGATAAATTACCATGTTCTTTTGACATAATATTTCACTCTCCAATCTGTATAGTATTAAACTAAATGTTAATTTAATACACAAGAAAACATAAGTCAAGCAAAAATTAGCACTCCTTAAACAGGAGTGCTAACAAAAAACCGCCTGTGCGTGTAAACAGGCGGTTTTGCAACATTTATTAAATAATTCTAAATTATTCCTGATAGGAAATATCAGCATCTGACAGGAAGTTAATAATATATCGTTCAAATGCTTCATCAAGTGAACGGTCGAGAGTGAAAGTACTAAGCGAAGATGCTGTTGTCATGGTTACTGAACCATCCTGATAGCGTACATTAAGAAATAACCCGTTGACACAGTCGGGGTCAAAGTTAAGGTCAGTATCAAGTATCAGCTTTGCAACAACTGCTTCAGGCAGTACAAATGTTATCTTTAAAAGTTCAGGAACTTTCCTGCCCTTAATTATGCTGAATGCGAAAGGCTTAATGTTCTTCCATGATGTATATCTTGCAGAAGGCATGGAATTAAGCTCATCTTCATTATAAAAGTGTGTGTTGAGCTTTCCGTCTATTGTATAACTGCATCCTGTGCATATATAGGCTTCTGAAAGACACATACCATCAAATGTATCGCTTATCAGAAGTTTATTCATAAATTGCTTTAAATCCTTAATTGTAAGAGAGAGCATATATCCTCCTTGTTTTGCGAAGCAAAATGCGACTGCCCATGCAGGAGCAGAGGATTTTAGCCTCCTTGTTTTGCGAAATGTATATTAATTATAATATAAAATCAGTCTTTTAGAAACAGATTTTGAATTATATTTATAAGAGCAAAGAGAATTGTTGATATAATGCACAAAATGACAATGCCAAGTACAACATAACTCATCTTAAATACCTGGCTTCCGTATATTATGAGGTATCCAAGTCCTTTTTTAGCAGCTAAGAATTCGCCTATAATTACACCTACAAGACACAGACCTATATTTACCTTCATGTTACTTATAATGATTTTCTTGGAGCCGGGGATGATAAGTTTACACAGAATATGCCATTTGTTACCACCAAGAGTCCGTATCAGAGTGATTTTTTCTTTGTCAATGCCAAGAAAACCTGTGTACAGATTAATTATCATGCCGAATATTGCTACGGATACAGCTGTTATAATAATTGCCTTGGTATTAGTGCCAAGCCATACTATAAGCATCGGTGCCAGAGCTGACTTAGGAAGGCTGTTTAATACTACCATGAAAGGCTCAAGACAGTCCGACAGTCCTTTGAAGCACCATAACAGTATTGCAAATATAATGCCGACAACTGTAATTATTGCAAATGCGACTATGGTTTCATAGAGAGTTACCCATATATGCATGAATATTACTCCGTCTTTGGCAAGGTCAATAAATGTCTTATACAGTCTTACCGGTGAACTGAATATAAATGCATTGATAATACCTTTGTCAGCAGTAAATTCCCATATACCGATAAAACCTAAGAATAATATCAGGCGGGAGAGTGTTACTGATATGGAATATATGCGCTGTTTAATTACGAATTTGCGTTGTAAAGGACTCATATTCATTTTAACACCTCCCTTATTTCATCAAAATATTTCTGGGTTGAAAGAGTGTCACGTGATTTGATATCAACTGTTTTTAAAAGACTGGCAGGTCTGTTTGTGAGGATAAGAACACGGTCAGTCATTGCAATTGCTTCAGATATATCGTGCGTTACTAATATTACTGTTTTTTTCTCACTTCTTAATATATTACATATATCTTCCCTTACTTCGAGTCTTGTCTGATAATCAAGGGCAGAAAATGGTTCGTCTAAAAGTAAAATATCCGGTTTCAGAGCAAGTGTGCGTATAAGTGCTGCACGCTGTCTCATACCTCCGGATAACTGGGATGGCCTCGCTGATTTGAATTCTGCAAGGTCGTATTGCTCTAAGAGATGATTAACATAGGCAATGTTTTCAGGAGTTTTTTTGTTATTTATTTCAAGACCTAACATAACATTTTTATATATACTGCGCCATTCAAACAGATTATCTTTCTGCAGCATATATCCCATCCGGGAGTCTGTATTATTCTCTGGCGGTCTTATATATATGGTTCCTGCTTCAGGCTTTATAAGATCGCATAGAAGAGAGAGCAGTGTGGATTTGCCACAACCGGATGGACCGACAATTGATGTGAAACTACCGGGCTTTATTTCGAAAGAAAGGTCATTGATTACCGGGGTCTCTCCATTTTTATCATGATAAGAATAATATATGTGATCCAGAGATAGAATTGATTCCAATAGATTACTCCCATACTATGGTTAATATAATTTATGAAAAATATCAGAAAAAGTGATAATCAAGATTGAATAAAACTCATATAAAGAATATAATAAAAATATTAAAGTCATATGAGGGGTACTTTATGAACTGTTTAGAGGAAGTAATAGCCAGTATAAGCACAGAAAGAGTTTTTATACAGACACATAATTTTCCGGATCCTGATGCAATTGCATGTGCATATGGATTATCAGAGCTTTTGAAGGCAAAGGGGATAGATGCAGAAATATGCTATAAGGGAAGCATCGACAGAACTGTGACAGCCAAGATGGTAAGGCTTCTTAATATTAATGTTAAGGAATATATAAGTTTTGAAGAATTTAACAAAGAAGATGAGATTATTCTTGTTGATGCCCAGAAGGGTAATTCTAATATTATAGATATGAATGGACAGGAAATAATATGTATTGACCACCATCCCGTATATGAGCATATTGATTATAGGTTTTGCGACATAAGACCAGATGTTGGTGCATGTGCTTCGATTATAGCATCTTATTATTTTGACAATGATATTGATATGCCAGCTGATGTGGCAACAGCACTGTTATATGGAATCAAGATGGACACAGCTGATATGCGCAGAGGTGTTTCACAGCTTGATCTTGATATGTTTTATAAGCTTTTTATGATGGCAGACAGGGATATACTTACAAACCTTGACAGTAGTGTACTGCATTTTGATGATATTAAGGCATATAAAGATGCACTGAGTACTATTGATATAAGGGAAGATGTATGCTTTGCATGTGCCGGATATGAATGTAAAGAATCACTTATAGCTGCTATATGTGATTTTACACTCACGCTTGATGGAATTAATCTGTCAATTGTATATTCACCAAAGAAGGATGGAATTAAACTGTCAATAAGAAGTGGTGGAAAATATCTGTCAGGAGTTCTGGCAGTCAATGCCCTTAGAGGAATAGGTACGGGAGGAGGCCATGATAATATGGCGGGGGGTTATGTACCATATGGAAAAGAAACCGGGTCTAAAGTTGGGGATGCTGATATTGTAAGGCTTGAACATGAGATTAAGGCAAGATTCTTAAAAGAAGCAGGAATTAAATAGTGTTTATTTTAGTATATTAACTGCCGGATGAAGGTGATTCTTTCCGGCAGTTTTATTATTGAATATATTATTTTATATCAATCTGTAATCTGTCTATGAAATGTCCCCAAATGCCGGCATAGCCATCCATTCCGTTATCTTTATTATTATCTTTCTGATAACTATAGTAGTTACCGTTCACAGGACTTACCCTGTAGAATGCGTAATGGTATCCAGATGTTTTAATGATGTCATCAGGTGTGTAATAATATATCTCAACAGCATCAACAGGTGTGTCATTGCCGGCATATCCGTTATAATAATCGTTAATATCAGTGTTGCGGCTGTCTATGAAATCCAGCCAGCCACTGTCCACATGGACTCTGTATTTTATATAGCCGGTATCTGTTGTGATAGCAAGACCGGTGATATTCTGACCACGTATTCCGGCATAATCTTCATTATTCTTAACAACAGGAAGCCAGCGACCCGCTGCAAGTTTTGTCTGATAGTAAACATTTATACTATTGGATGAACTATCATCGGTACGGATAGTTTCACCAGTATTGTCATCATTTTTTACAGAATAATCTGAGTAATATATATTGCCGTCATATTCTTCATCTTCAATTTCTACTGCACCAAACTGCCACATGGTACAGTCAAGGCTTGGAGAATCAATTCCCCAGTGTGCAAGCCAGATATTCATCTCTGGGATTGATTTCAGTCTGTCAAGGTCAAGCACATTTGTAAAATAGTTGTAATTGGCATAGACACCGGTTTTATATCCGCTGACACGCATAGTATTAACAAATATTTCGCAGAAATCAGACAGCAGTTCGCCTTGTGAGTATACATCCAGACCGTTTCTTGCTTTATATCCATCAGCATCTTCCATATCAAACCACACACCAAGCTCGGGAGACCTTCCTTTAAGAAGTCTTAGAGCATGGGCAGTTTCGCTTGCTGCATCGTAATAATCTAAAGCATAACTGTATAGATAGACGCCGTAAGGAATTCCAAGCCTTTCACATTCATCCATATTTCTTATGGCAGCAGCATCATCCTGTGATTGGATATCACTGCCATATCCTATACGGATAATTGTACCCTCAATATAGTTTTTCATATTATCCCACTGTATGAATCCATTATAGCTGCTCACATCTATAACAACGGCATATATATCAGCCGGTAATGACATGAACAGGCATACAGATGCAATAATTGCAATATATATTCTGATGATTTTCTTCATTCACATAGCCCCTTTCTTTTAATGTTCTAATATAGAATATTCGAGGGTCTGCCTTGGTGTTAGTGAAATAACGGCTTTACAAAAAAACAAATAATATATATAATGTAATACAGTTTCCGCATTATGACGGTTATAATGCCACCTTGGCTCAGTCGGTAGAGCGTTTCACTCGTAATGAAAAGGTCGCCGGTTCGATTCCGGCAGGTGGCTTGAATTAAAAAGTTCGCGAAGCTAGATATATACTGGCTTTGCGGACTTTTTTAGTTTAAAAGATTATCAAAAGTTTGCCAAAGTATGCTAAAGTTTTTGTAGTCAATGGTAGTCAAAAAAAAGATGGTAACCGGAGTTACCATCTTACTAATAAATGAAATAGGTGGGGTGACATTCCCACATCTCCAACAAGGGTGACGGCTGCCCGTTCCGTCCTCAGATTTCATTTAATATAGTCTATGTTTTACTTTTTTAAGTATACATTAGTAAAAGAAAAAGTCAAGCCTTTATAAGAGTCCCCTTATTAATAAAGTTTTTAACTCTGTTGGAATTTAGTACATACAAGTATCTTGCATAAAATATTCCACTGGAAGATATTCTTACAGCAACTTTAACATATTCATTGTTGATTATATGAGATGAAAAACTGCCTATCTGTTGCCTCATAAGTATAAAACATTTCCTTTTATGATTATTTTATATTAAAAGAATAACATATATAAAGAGAAATATAAATACTTTAAATATAAAAATAATATAAAAATATGTGAATATTATTTCGTACAGCCGCCAACCATAATAGAGAATAATATTATCAGGAGGCGGACATGGGTAAATCTGAAGAAGAAAAAACAGATGATGATTATAAGGATGGTGCTGTCACGAAAAATGCTCTTCAGGTGATAACAATTATTGGAGAGATAGAAGGACATGATAATCTTCCTGCAACAAGCAAAGCAACCAAGTATGAACATATGCTTCCTAAGCTAGCGGAGATTGAGATGGATAAAGATATTAAAGGTGTACTTTTTATTATGAATACAGTTGGTGGGGATGTCAGTGCGGGACTGGCACTGGCAGAGATGATTGCTTCAATGAAAAAGCCAACAGTTTCACTAATCATAGGCGATTCACATAGTATAGGTGTGCCGCTTGCTGTGAGTACAGATTATTCATTTATTGTGCCTACAGCTACCATGATAATACATCCTGTGAGGATGAACGGAACACTTATCGGAGTTCAGCAGACATATGATTATTTTGAACGGATATCTGACAGGATAACATCATTTATTGCGGCTCACAGCAGTGTAAGCAAAGAAAGAGTAGAGGAAATGATGGTTGACACCACACAACTCTCTAAAGACTTAGGAACAGTGCTGGTGGGTAGACAGGCTGTTGAAGAAGGTTTAATATGTGAAGTAGGAGGAATCAGCGATGCACTTGCAAAGCTGGATTCATTGATTGATAAACAATAACGCAATAAGGGGAAATTATGAAATGTAATATATGCCCAAGAGCCTGCAATGTCGACAGAAATGTTAATACAGGCTTTTGTGGAATGACTAATGATATATATGCGGCAAGAGCCGCTCTACATATGTGGGAAGAACCATGCATATCGGGGGAACACGGCAGCGGGGCAGTGTTCTTTTCAGGGTGTACATTAAGGTGCATATTCTGTCAGAATTCTGAGATTGCTGCGGCACAGGTTGGAAAGAAGATAACAGTGGAGAGGCTTTCAGACATTTTTCTTGAACTTCAGGACAAATGTGCCAACAATATCAATCTCGTAACTGCAACACATTTTGTGCCACAAGTAGCAGAGGCACTTGTCAAGGCAAAGAATAAGGGGCTTGTCATACCAGTTGTGTACAATTCAAGTGCATACGAGAATGTCAGCACGCTTAATATGCTTGACGGGCTTGTGGATGTGTATCTTCCAGACATGAAATACATAGACAGCAGGCTTTCGGCAGAGTACTCGAAAGCACCAGATTATGCTGATGTGGCTAAAGCTGCAATACATGAGATGGTCAGACAGACCCGAAAGCCGGAATTCTTTATAGAAGATGATGAACTCGTGAAGAGCGGAAGAGTTGAAGCCGGGATTATGAAAAAAGGCGTAATTGTAAGACATCTTGTACTTCCGGGAACAACTAAGGATTCCAAAGCGGTTATAAAGTATCTTATTGATACATATGGAGATGATATATACATAAGCATAATGAGCCAGTACACGCCATTTGACAGACTTAAAAATCATCCACTCCTGTCGCGGAAAGTGACAAGAAAAGAATATGATTCTGTGGTAGATTATGCAATAGACTGTGGGATTAATAATGGATTTATTCAGGAAGGTGATGTTGCAGAGGAAAGCTTCATACCTGAATTTGACTATGAGGGCATATGATTATATAATCGTAACAGAGATTATTACAAATGTATTGGCAGGATTAATATATGGAGAATAAGCATGGGCATATAGAGCAGAACAGAGCCAGAATATGGCAGATTGGCTTGTTTTCTCTTAATAATACATCAACTAATCTGTTTCTTGCGATGATGGGATATGTCTCATATTATGCTAATGGAATAGCAGGTCTTTCAGTTGTGCTTATTTCAGTTATTCTTACGGGAATGAGAATATTTGATGGGGTAACAGATCCGGTAATAGGGTATTTTATAGATAAGACTAATGGAAAATATGGTAAATTCAGGCCTTATATTGTTATAGGATACTTACTAATGGCAATCAGCAGTCTTGTACTGTTCTTTACTACAAGCCTTGTTCCAGTTATTTTAAGACCATTGTATTTTATAATTGTATATTCAGTATATATAATAGGATACACATTTCAGACAGCAGTTGTAAAGTCTGGACAATCGGTAATTACTAATGACATGAAGCAGAGGCCAATGATAACTTTTTTTGACTCAACATTTATAATGTTCGCACATGGTCTGGTTGCTTTCTATGTGTCAGTGTATCTGATTGAGAAATATAAGACATTCCAGTCACAGGCACTTTTCTCAGAGTTCGTAATCACAGTGGTTATTGTAGCCGGAATATGCTCAGCACTGGCTGTTGTGGGAATATGGAGTAAGGATAATGTAAAGTACTTCAAGCTTGATGAGGATAAGAAGCAGCAGATACATTTCAGGGATTATGTGGTTATAATTAAACATAATAAGCCAATCAGAATGCTTGTTATTGCGGCGGCATCTAACAAATTCGCACAGATGGTATATGGTAATTCAACAGTTCTTGTAATGCTTTATGGAATACTGATGCAGAATTATCCGCTTGCTGGTATAATTGGAATAATTGTTGGTATTCCCAACTTGGGAATAATATATCTTGGGATAGAGCATGCCAAGCGATGCGGACAGAAGAAGACATTAGTAAGGTCGACGTATCTTGCTATTATTTTTCAGACAATACTTATGTTTATGATGATATTTTCAGACCTTACAAATGTATCATTAAGACATATTAACTTTATAACGGTAGCGTTTTTGTTAGTGTTTACGCTGCTTAACGGAGTAAAATCAATATCTAATAATATAGTTGTTCCTATGATTGCCGATTGTACTGATTACGAATATACACTGAGCGGACATTTTGTGCCGGGAATAATGGGAGCACTGTTTTCATTTATTGACAAATCATTTTCAGCACTTGGAACAGGATTTGTAGGAATAGCACTTGCGATAGCAGGGTATTCTAAAGTTTTTCCGCAGGTGGAGGACCCACTGACACCACAGCTTAAGTTTCTGACAATATTTTTCTATTGCATAATTCCGATAATAGGCTGGATTGTGACAATATTTATAATGAGATTCTATAAGCTGGATAAGAATACTATGAGGGGCTTGTATAAGAAATAGAGTGGAGATTAATATGCTTATTAGTAAAGGAAATCCCATGCTTATGGGATGCAGCAGATATAAGGATGGATATAATTTTACATATGAGGCAGAATGCGAAAATGCAGCTCTGCTGATTTTTGATGCACATATGAAGCCAAAAGAACGGATAGAACTGGATTCATCAATGAAATGTGGAAATATATTTTCAGTTCATGTGTCTGGCAGGAGACTGGATACATGTTTCTACTGCTATGAGATAGATGGCTTAATGTATCTTGACCCATATGCAAAGGCGATAACGGATTGCGGAAGATTTGGACAGACGGACGAGGAAGATGTGTATCTGGCTGCGATTGATGTGGCAGATTATGACTGGGAAGATGACAGACCGCTTAATTATGATTACAGCGACTGTATATTCTATAAGATGAATGTAAGAGGTTTTACTAAAAGCAGAACATCTAAGGTTAAAGATAAAGGAACATTTTCAGGAATAATTAACAAGATTCCATATCTTAAGGAACTTGGAGTTACTACTATTGAACTGCAGCCGGCATATGAATTCGATGAAATAGGACGATTTCCACAGTTGACTGATACTATAATGTCAAAATACGGAGCCGGAACACATTACAGCGTGGATAAGAATACGCGGAAAATTAATTACTGGGGATATGTCGGAGGATTTTATTTCGCACCAAAGGCATCGTATTCTTCAATTGCTTCAAAGCATCCGGGGGTGTTTAGGGATTATACAGTTGAATTTAAGAATATGGTTAAAGAACTGCACAGAAATGGCATTGAAGTCGTTATGGAAATGTTTTTTACTGACGAAAGTACAGGCTTTATCCTGCAGTGTGTAAGATACTGGGTTACTGAATATCACATTGACGGAGTTCATGTGTACTGTGATGAGTCAGCGCTTAAGGCACTTTCACAGGATGCACTTTTAGCGGATACCAAGATTATAACTGTATACTGGAATGGCAAAACCGGAACGAAGAAGCATATGGCTAATTATAATAATGATTTCCAGAATATTGTGCGCCGCCTGTTAAAGGGTGACGAGAATATGCTTGGAGAATTTGCAGCTATATCAAGAAAGAATGAGGCAAACAGTGCAAGTATTAATTATATTGCCAACAACAATGGATTTACTCTTAATGACCTTGTAAGCTATGACAGAAAGCATAATGAGCTTAATGGTGAGAATAACAGGGATGGCGAGGATTTTAATTTCAGCTGGAACTGTGGCGAGGAAGGTTCGACAAGAAAGAGAAAGATTAAAGAACTAAGAATGCGTCAGATTAAAAATGCACTGGTATTTGTTTTCTTGTCGGCAGGTACTCCGCTTATACTTGCCGGAGACGAGTTTGGCAATTCACAGAACGGTAACAATAATCCGTATTGTGTTGACAGTGAACTTTCATGGGTTAACTGGAAGGAAACTAAAGAGGGAAAAGAAATTCTTGAATGGACAAAGGCTCTTATACAGTTCAGACAGAATAATAAGATACTTCATATGCCGCAGTCGCTTACTTTAAGTGACAGGGTATCATGTGGCTACCCTGATATATCATATCATGGAACTAACGCGTGGTATGCACAGATGAATACGTATGACAGACATTTAGGAATTATGTATTCATGTGTATATGGTGATGAAGAAGACCACCGTCTGATATATGCTGCATATAATATGCACTGGGAGAATCACAGCTTTGCACTTCCTAAGATTAATGGTACATGGAAGGTTGATATGAGTTCTAATGTATCAGGTGCTGTGATTGAAGATAATAACAGAAGTGTATGTGTTGAGCCGCGAAGCGTTGCAATACTCACAGGAACATATGAAATTCCTGCAAAAAAGGAGAAATAATGGATATAAAGAAGCTTGCAGATGTCAAAGACAGATTTGCAGATTACGAGAAGATATTTAATTCAGGGGATTATGACAAAGCGGCAGATATATTATCTGCAATACTTGAAAGAATAGAAGAGTGTACAGACGAGCGTAAAGCTGGAACTATGGATGATACATTTGTGAAAAAATCGGACATGGACGGCAGACCAATATATATAAGCCTTAATCATGTTATGGAATATTATGTGTACGCATGTTATTTCGAACCAGAAACGGATGTGCTGTGTACAGAGCTGCCGGTTGGAGAGTACTACAGGACTTATGGCAGTCTGTGCCTGAAATTATCGAAGTTTCGCAGAGCGGAGGATGCATTTAAGAAGGCTATATGCTGGAATCCTGTTGACCTTGATTCATATCTTGGTCTTGCAGAATGTTATAAGAACCTTAATATGCTGTCAAGATATCTTGATGTTACAAAGCAGGCATACAGATTTTGCTGCAGCCGTGCAACGATGGCAAGGTACTACAGAAATATGGGATTTTACTTTGTGGCAAAATATAATACTGAGGCGGCGAGAGTGTGCTACACATACAGTAATATATATTATAAGACAGATAATGCTGATAATGAACTTAAGTATCTTGAGCAGGCATTAAATGACAAGACACCGGAATATTCTGTTAAACAGATGCAGGAAATACTTGATAAGAATGAGGTGGAACCAGGACCTGACTCTAAGACAATAGGAATTATATACAGAGTCGGTGAACTTATGATGAATGATAAAGATTACCGTCTGGCAAGAGACTGCTTTTCAATTGTTTATGATATAACACAGGAAGCACAGTTAAAGACATTGCTTGATGAATTAGATAAAGATCTGGAGGCTGACAATGCTTGATAAATCTTATGATGGAATAATATTTGACCTTGATGGTACTATGTGGGATACAAGAAAACCAATATGTGAGGCGTGGAATATAATACTTTCCCGTCATGAAGAGATTCACAGATCACCAATAGTGGAAGCTGACCTTAATGACTGTATGGGACTTCCGATGTACGACATAGCTGCGAAGCTTTTTCCTGATGAAGCTGAGTCTGTAAGAAATGCACTTATGGATGAGCTGTGTACATTTGAGAACGGCTATCTTGCTGAAAGAGGTGGGCTTCTTTATCCACAGCTTGCAGAAACGCTTTATACACTAAGCATGAAATATCCATTGTACATTGTGAGCAATTGTCAGGATGGTTATATTGAAAGTTTTCTTACAGCCCATCTTATGTCCGATTTCTTCAAAGATACTGAATGCTGGGGAAGGACATTTCTGCCAAAGAGCGAGTCTAATAAGATACTTATAGAAAGAAACAACTTAAAGAACCCTGTGTATGTCGGTGATACAGCAGGGGATGCAAAGTCTGCCAAAGATGCGGGCATAGATTTTATATATGCTGAGTATGGATTTGGAGACGTATCCAAAGACTGCTATGTTGCTAAGATAGAGAGCTTTGCAGAGCTTGCAGAGATATTGTAGGATGGGTTTTAAGCTGGAGAGTACTTTGGGGCTTAAAGCTGTGTTATGATATGTAGAGAGCTGGGCTGGGATAGGCTGAGAACTGTGCCAGAATATGTGAAGTTTGGAAAGGACCTACGCCGGCAGGAAATTTGTGTGGATGAGTAGGTTTTTTAAGCCGGAAAGCAGTGTGAGGACAGGTAGAGGGCAGGGAAAAGACCTACGCAGGCAGGAAATTCAGGCGGTTGAGTAGGCTTTTAGCAAGAAATAAGATAAATTCAGCAGAGATACAAATCAATCTCAATAATAGCAGTTTACAAATGATATAAATTAATATATACTAAAAAAGTAAATATGGCAAACTTATAGAAATATAAGGACGCAAAACTAGAAGTCTAGAGGTATAAAGCTGAAAAACACTATTTTCAGTTGAGAGATTCACATGAGCATAAGTCTCTAATACTATGATAGTTCGGTTGCATTAAGAAATCTTTAAAAAATTTCTTAGTGCAGCCTTTTTTGTTTTAAATTCAGGCTTCAAAAATACCATAGGGGGAAAAAAGAAAAATTGAAGAATTTATTTTATCCTAAAATCTTATACAGCAACAATAGATATTATAATATGTCCGAGATGACAGATAATTATTTGACCAATATAGCACAGTTAAGAATTCTGGGTGAAGAAGAACAGTATGATTTTTATAAAAATGATGGAATATTTAGTGGATTAGTGAATTTATTTAACAACTCTGAGGAAGTTAGAGAAAATACAAATAACAGCATTAAATATATAAAAAGGCAAGCGAACACATTGCATTTAATTCTGTCAAATAACATGAAATTTGAGGTATAGAAAATGGAACTGATTGCAGGTATTATGTTAGATTTGTTTTTTTTCGCTCGATTTACATATATAAAAACTCAATTCTATAAAACCAAGGGTGTCGCAAATGGCAATGACAGGCGATATATTTCTGAGTTTATTTATGGATACAGAGGGCATAATTATGTTTGCAGTGTAAAAAATAATATATTTTCTAGGTATCATTTAAGGGGTTCTGTTTATAACATATGTGTAAAAAAAGATAATCCATATAATGGAGTTATGGGAAATGAACAGACTATATATATGATTTTGGGTATTATGTGGTTTGTATTTGATGTTTTATACATAACAATATTGGCATTAGACGGGCTTAATTAAATAATATGGAGGAATTAAGAAATGAAAGTTATAAAGAATGTGTTGTTAGAAATAGTAACATTAATTTTGCTGGTAATAAACCTATATATGTTTTTTATTCAGAGTGGAATTGCAAGGATTCAGCAGACCACACAGGAAGAGTTTGATGCTTTTTGGAGAACACTTTCGATTCTGAGTTTGATTATTCTGATAATCGTCGTTATGGTATATATTGTAAGCGTTAAAGTATTTAAAAGAACAATTGGAAAAACACTTTTAGGAGTAGTTATTCTTCTTACTGTGAATGTGATTATTCTGGTACTTACAAATGCAACAACGGTTCTTATTTTTGTAGCAGCTGTTTTATACATAGTATATCTGGTTCAGACAATTGTTAATATCAGGAAATTTTAAGCTTTTGTGCTTGACGGCAGATAAACATAGTGCTATTATAGGTGGCAGTTAAATATTTAAAGTCGATGATCAAAAGAGTACTTTCGGAAGGTACATCACAGAGAGCTGGCGGTGGTGGAATGTCAGCATGGAGAGCCGTAAGGAATGGGTTTGTGAGATGCGTAGATGAATTAGCAGTAGTTTACGACGCGGCCTCGCGTTACAGGGGAAGGATATATTAATTGTATCTGATAATGAGTTGAGCATACAGGTGGCATATCCGGTAAGGAGTGCCACCTTTTTTATTAATATTACAAGTATGTTCATAAATAAGGGTGGCACCACGGTAATTCGTCCCTGACAGGAATCTGCAATATACAAGTTCCTGTCAGGGACATTTTTTGTAAGCAGCAGGCGCCAGTAATGAACAACGAAGGATAGGGAGGAACTATGAAACGAAGATTAAGAGCTTATAAGAAGACGGTAAGTATCGTTAATGAGAAAGCTATTGAACTATACAAAGGACTTGGAATTGAAAAGAAGGGATTTCTTCTTGAAGGAACTGACAAGGAAAGCGGACAGTATACTTTTATGGGAGTTGAACCAAATGAGATAATCCAATCAGATAAGGACAGCCTTGTTATTACAAGAAAAGATGGAAGCAGAGAGGTAAGAGAGGGCAATCCTCTTATAAGACTTAAAGAGTATTTTGATGAATTCGAGATAGTAAAGGATCCGGGAGAACTTGATTTCCTTGGAGGTCTTGTTGGAAGCCTTGGATATGATTATATAAGATACACAGAAGTCCTTCCTGATGATAATCCTGATGAGATAGGAATTGAGACAATACAGCTTATGCTTGCAGACAAGTTCATTGCTATCAATCATACAGCAGAAACATTCACAGCAGTAGTGCTTGGAGAGGATTCAGAGAAAGGCAGGATTAAGGCTTTAAAGGAAGCGGAGGAGCTTATAAAGACTGCAAGAGAGGGCGTAGATAAGTTTAAGGATGATAAGCCTGATATGTCACTTGATGGTGTAATATTGAAAAAATCGGACACGCTTGAACAATATAGCAAGAAGGTTAATAAGATTAAGAATTACATAAAAGAAGGTCATATATTCCAGACAGTTCTTTCGCAGAGATGGACAATAAAGACGGGACAGAGCGGTTTTAATCTCTATGAGAAATTAAGAGAACTTAATCCTTCACCATATATGTATTACTTTAATTTCGGAGATTTTGAGATAATCGGAAGTTCACCGGAAATGATTGTAAAGCAGTCAGACAATAAAGTATATACATGTCCTATAGCGGGCACAAGAAAAAGAGGAGCAACAAAGGAACAGGATATTGCTTTAGAGGAAGAACTTCTTGCAGATGAGAAAGAGAGAGCTGAGCATGTGATGTTAGTTGACCTTGCACGTAATGATATGGGTAGGATAAGTGAGATAGGAACAGTCAAGGTTGACCAGTTCATGAATATCCAGAGATATTCACATGTTATGCATATTGTTTCACTTGTTGAGGGAAGAAAGAATGGAGAATATCATCCACTTGACCTCGTATCATCATTTCTTCCAGCAGGTACATTAAGCGGCGCACCTAAGATAAGAGCAATGGAAATCATAGATGAGCTTGAGACAGTAAGAAGAGGCCTGTATGGAGGAGCTACAGGATACCTTGATTTTGGCGGTAATATGAACTTCTGCATTACAATCAGGACTATGATTAAGAAAGGCGATAAGGTATATCTTCAGGCAGGTGCAGGAATTGTTGCTGATTCAAAGCCTGAGATGGAATATCAGGAGTGCTGCAATAAAGTAATGGCACTTGCAAAGACACTTGTTAAGGAGGAACATTTATGATTCTGCTGATTGATAATTATGACTCATTTACATATAACCTGTATCAGTTTATTGGAATATTTAACAGTGATATTAAGGTTGTAAGAAACGATAAGATAACAATTGAGGAGATAGAGGAGCTTGACCCTGAATCAATAGTTGTATCTCCTGGCCCTAAGAGCCCTAAAGATGCTGGAATATGTGTTGATGTAATAAAGCATTTTACAGGAAAGAAGCCGATACTTGGTATATGTTTGGGACATCAGTGCATAGGAGAAGCATTTGGCGCGACTGTTTCTTATGCAAAATGTATCATGCATGGTAAACAGTCTGAAATATACCATGATGGAACAGGAATATTTACCGGACTTGATTCACCAGTAAAGGTTGCAAGATATCATTCACTAGCTATAATTCAAGAGACTTTGCCAGACTGCCTGGAGGTTATTGCCAAGACACAGGATGGAGAAATAATGGCTGTAAAACATAAGGATTATCCGGTGGTCGGATTGCAGTTCCATCCGGAGTCAATATATACAGAGCATGGCAAGAGAATGATTGAGAATTTCGTTAATGGGGTGATTTAATGATATTAGATGTTATTGTAGAGGATAAGTTAAAAAGACTTCCAGAACACAAGAAAAGAATCAGCGAAGAAGAGATGACAAGACTTGCGATTGAGAGCCATAGAGTGTCACACAGCTTCTATGATGCACTTGCAAAGGACGGTCTTTCAATTATAAGTGAGTTCAAGAAAGCATCACCAAGTCATGGTAATATGAACAATAAGATTACTCTGGAAGAAAGAATAAAACAGTACGGCGAAAGCGCAGATGCTATTTCATGTCTTACAGAGGAAGACCATTTTAAGGGAAGTACAGAATATCTTAAGCAGATAAGACAGATGACAGACCTTCCGATTATCAGAAAGGATTTCATAATTGATCCATATCAGGTGTATGAAGCGAAGGTAATAGGAGCGGATGCAGTTCTTCTCATTGCTGCTATTCTTGATGACAGTAGATTTAAAGAACTATATGACCTTGCTTACAGTCTTGGACTTGATGTTTTATGTGAGGTTCATAACGAAGAGGAAATGCAGAGAATGCTGAATCTTGATGTGAAGATTATAGGAATTAACAACCGTAATCTTAAGACATTTGAGGTTGACCTTGATACTACGAAAAAACTTGCAGATATGGTTACACAAGAGATGAGAAAAGCTGGAAAACTGCTTGTATCAGAAAGCGGTGTTGCGGATACAGACGATATTAAGGTGCTGGCAAAGAGTGGAGCAGATGCACTTCTTATAGGAACAGTGCTTATGGAAGCACCGAAGCCGGAAGAATTAATATCAGAGTTTAAAGAGGTATATAATGCTGAAAGAAAATGATTCTTTAGTACAGGTTAAGATATGCGGACTTACAAGTATGGATGATGTACACATTATAGAAAAATATGGTGCAGATTATGCAGGTATGGTACTATATTATCCAAAAAGCAAACGCAATATTGACATTAATCTGGCAGCGGTGCTTGTTGCACAATTGAAGAAATCGGACATCAAGAGCGTTGCTGTTGTTGTGTCCCCCGATGTATCACAGCTTGAAGCAATACAGAATGCAGGATTTGATTATATACAGATTCACGGTGAATTAAGTGATGATGTGTATAATGCATGCAGTATCGGGATTATAAGAGCTGTTAACATTAAGCATCAGTCAGAAGAAGATATATATCTGGAGACTAAGCGATGGCGAAGTCTGGATAAAATATATGGACTGCTTTTTGATGCGGGAGTTCCGGGGAGCGGTAAGACATTTGACTGGGAAAGTCTTAAAAAAGCGGACTGTGGTAATAAGAAGTTATTACTTGCGGGAGGACTTACACCGGACAATGTAAAAGCTGCGATAGAAGCTGTTAAGCCTGATGTTGTGGATATAAGTTCAGGCGTAGAGTACGATGATTTATCCATAAAAGGAAAAGACGAGAATAAAGTAAAAACATTTATACGAAATGCAAAATATTAAGAAAAAGAGGTAAAGAAAAAATGGCAGAAAGCAAGTATTATGGACAGTTCGGAGGACAGTATGTTTCAGAGTCACTTATGAATACTCTGGCAGAGCTTGAGAAAGCATTTGATGAGGCAATAAGAGATCCTGAGTTCGCTAAGGATTATATTTATTATCTGCAGGAATATGTTGGAAGGGCAACTCCACTGTATTATGCAGAGAGAATAAGCAAGAAGTACGGAGCAGATATCTTCCTTAAGAGAGAAGATTTGAACCATACAGGAGCACATAAGATTAATAATGTTATCGGTCAGATTCTTCTTGCAAAGAGAATGGGCAAGACTAAGGTTATCGCTGAGACAGGTGCAGGACAGCATGGCGTTGCAACAGCTACAGGCGCAGCACTTTTTGATATGGAGTGTACAGTTTTCATGGGTGCTGAGGATATCGAAAGACAGAAACTTAATGTATTCAGAATGGAAATGCTTGGAGCAAAGGTTCAGCCTGTAACAACAGGAAGCGCAACATTAAAGGATGCTACTAATGAAGCAATAAGAACATGGGCTGAAAGGGCAGAGGATACATTTTACATCATTGGTTCTGCTGTAGGACCACATCCATATCCTAAGATGGTTAAGGAATTCCAGAGAATTATCAGCACTGAGGCAAGAAAGCAGATTCTCGATAAGACAGGAAAGCTTCCTGATGCAGTTGTTGCCTGTGTTGGCGGTGGCTCTAATTCAATCGGAATGTTTGCTGATTTCATCAATGATAAAGACGTTGACCTTATTGGTGTTGAGGCGGGAGGTCTTGGAATTGAGACAGGAAAACATGCATCAGCAATGGCACTCGGACAGATTGGTGTCCTTCACGGAATGAAGACATATCTTTTACAGGATGAAATTGGTAATATCCAGATTGCACATTCTATCTCAGCAGGACTTGATTATCCGGGTGTTGGTCCTGAACATGCTTATTTAAGAGATTCTGGAAGAGCAAAATATGTTTCTGTAACAGATAAAGAATGTATGGATGCACTTATGGAACTTTGCAGAATGGAAGGAATTATTCCGGCTATTGAGAGTGCTCATGCACTTGCACATGTGTTCAAGATGGCACAGGGTGAATATAAGGGTAAGACAATTATCATGTGTCTTTCAGGCCGTGGTGACAAGGATGTTAATACAGTTCAGAAATATCTTAACGGAGAGGAGACTAACAAGTAATGAATAGAATAGAAGAAAGACTCGCAGCACTTAAGGAAGAGGGCAAGAAAGCATTTATTACATATACAACAGCAGGACTTCCGGATTATGATACAACTAAGAAGCTTATGTTTGCACAGGAGAAGGCAGGAATCGATATTATGGAAATAGGTGTTCCATTTTCAGATCCTATTGCAGATGGTCCTGTAATTCAGGATGCTTCATACAAGGCTATCCAGAATGGAGCTTCACTTGAAGGCACATTTACAATGATGGGTGAAGTAAGAAAAGCTGGTCTTAACAGCCCTGTTGTATTCATGCTTTACTACAATACTGTATATCATTACGGTGTTGAGAACTTCGTAAACAAATGTATTGAAAATGGTGTTGACGGACTTATTATCCCTGACCTTCCATTCGAGGAACAGGGTCAGATAAAGGATGTTCTTGCAAAAAACGAGAATTCTCCAATTCTTATCCAGCTTGTTTCTCCTGTATCTAAGGGCAGAATTCCAATGCTTTTAGAGAATGCAAGAGGTTTCGTATACTGCGTTTCACAGATGGGTGTTACAGGTAAGGGTGCTAACTTCCATTCACAGATAAGAGAGTATCTTACAGAAGTTAAGAAAGAATCTAAGATTCCAGTTATGATGGGATTCGGAATAAGAACAGCAGCAGATGTTGCCCCACTTGAAGATATTATTGATGGTGCAATAGTCGGTTCACATTTTATCAAGCTTCTTGAAACTAATAATTATTCAGAGGAAGCTGCCACAGATTATGTTGCAACATTTAAGAAGGAGCTTAATGCATAATGGTACCTATATTAGCTAAGCAGGCGCTTGCGCGCAAATGCGGATTTACTAATGCAAGAATGACTGGCAATTATGAATGTGCCTATGCTCTTGGAGTTGTGTCAGGGGCGTTGGCAATTCCTAAGGAGGAAAATGCTGCTAATCTTGTGGAATTGAAAAACAAAATAGAACCACAGTATAAAAAACTATCTTCTGAAAATGAACAGATAAAAAAATTGATTCTTTTGTTGTGTGATTATGAACCTTCCGATATATTTGATGAGCAGATGAGAGAACTTTATAATGATGGTTATGAAGATAAATCAATAAATCTTACAATCAAATGAGAACAGTTTATTAATTAAATTGCGAAAGCAGATGTTGACTTATATTTACTATTAGGGTATATTTACAAAAGTAACTGAAATTAAACGAAAGTAAGGTGTAATTTGTAATGACTGAGACAATCAACGTTGCTAACATTGATAAAGTACATAAGAATCCAATTGCTGAGCTTGTTCAGACTGCTTGTCAGTTTGAGAGTCATATTGATATTTCATCAGAAGGTAAGAATATTAATGCTAAAAGCTTAATGGGGATTATGGCATTTGGATTAAGAGACGGAATGTCTGTTACTATTTCAGCAGAAGGCAATGATGCAGATAAAGCTGTAGAAACAATCAAGAAGTTTCTTATTGGAGAGTAGTATTTTTATTAAGGAGGATGGAAACATGGCAAACAATGAAAAAAAGGATGGCAATGTATTTGGCGGTGCTGTAAAGACAGCAGAGGTAAAGGCAGCAGAAGCTAAGACAACTGTTAAGAAGACTGCTAAAAAAGCGGCAGCTAAGACAGAAACAGCCAAGAAGGCAGTTGAGACAGCAGCAGCTAAGGCTGAGACTAAGGTTGAAGCTAAAGTTGAAGAAGCTAAAGAGACTGTTAAGGAAGCAGCTAAGGCTACAACAAAGAAAGTGTCAGCTAAGAAGACAGCCGTTAGGACTACAGCTAAGAAGGCTGTTGCCAAGAAGGAAGTTAAGACTGAGACGTTTATCCAGTATAACGATGAGCAGACAGATATGGATGCTGTATTAAAGAGAGTTGAAGCTGACCTTAAGGCACAGAAGGTAGCAGCTAAGGATATTAAGTTATACATAAAGCCGCAGGATGGAGCATGCTATTATGTTGCTGATGGAAAGGTTGCAGGAAGAGTAGATTTATTCTAATTAATAACCAAATTGATTTTGGAACGTCGTTTTGATGAGTGATTCATTGAAACGACGTTTTTTATTTATTATGTCATATGACAGATAGATTTTGTTTCGAATTTCCAGTAAAAATATACTTTGAAAAAATCTTAGAAATGTAATATAATATTAATAATTGATACGGATTTAACGAAGAATTGGAAGGAAGTACGGAGAGCATGTTTGAGATTGGTGATAAGGTAGTATACGGAGTTGTTGGAGTGTGCGAGGTTGAAAATATTGATACACCACCTATTAAGGGAATATCAGGGGATTATTATTTTCTTCAGCCGGTATTTGACAGCAAGGGAATTATATATTCACCCGTTGACAGCAACAAGGTTATGATAAGAAGCATTATGACTGTTAAGGAATGTGACAAGTTAAAGGAAAGAGCCAGAAATTGTAAGAAAGATGGAGAACTTTCAGAAAAGGTTACACCTATGCAGTATGATGAACATATGAAATCTCAGAATGCTTTAAAGCTTATGCATCTGATTCGTGCATTATATGTAATTAAGAACGAGAGAGCTAAGGATTTAAGAAAGATGAAGTCAGCAGACAGCAGGATGCTGCTTGCAGCAAGGAAGCTTTTGTATGGTGAATTTGCAGCTGTTTATAACAAGACTTTTGATGAAGTTGCTGAAGAGATGGATGCATTTTTATCAGTGGATTAATTAGGTAGAATTAAGAACTATATAGGAATATTTGTATGAAAGATTTAACTAAGGGAAGTATAACTAAGCTTATATTCTGGTTTGCATTACCGGTTTTTATAGGCTCGTTATTGCAGATGACCTATAATCTTGTTGATACGAAGATTATAGGTTATGTATTAGGAGAAAGTTCACTTGCTGCGGTAGGTTCTACCAATTCAGTGAACACCCTTGTTATAGGCTTTTTGCAGGGACTTACTAATGGGTTTGCTGTTATTGCTGCACAGTTCTTTGGGGCAGGAGATACAGTTAATTTTAAGAGGACAGTTGCAGGTTCGTTCAAATATGGAATTATGATATCAGCAGGTCTGACAGTGGTTGTGCTGATATTTTTACGACCTCTTCTGAAAGTACTTAATACACCAGAGGATTTGTTAAAGGAAGCCTATGATTATATATTTATAATATTTGCAGGTATGACAATACTTATGCTTTACAATGTCTGTGCAGCCCTGTTAAGGTCGATAGGAGATTCGTTTACTCCACTTATATTTTTAGGAATATCAGTAGTGCTTAACATTGGTGGAGACTTATTTTTCCTTAAGGTTATTCCAATGGGGGTAAGAGGAGCTGCAGTGGCAACAGTGCTTTCACAGTTTATTGCACTTATAGCCTGTCTTGTGTATTCACTTAAAAGATACAACATACTGTGGATTAGCAGGAAAGATTTCAAGACTGATGCCAGTCTGTGTGGAAAACTTATGTCAACAGGCTGTTCCATGGGCTTTATGAGCAGTCTTGTATCAATTGGCTCTGTTACATTGCAGAGTGCAATCAATTCATTTGGACAGGATATAATTCTTGCCCATACTACTGCAAGAAGATTATCAGAGCTTTTTATGATGATGTTCGGTGTGCTGGGAACTACGATGGCAACCTTCTGTGGGCAGAATCTTGGTGCAGGAAAGTATGAAAGAATAAGAAAAGGCATATTAACTTCTATCCTTATGGGATGGGTATGGTGTGTGTTATGTATCATCACATCATATACGGTAGTGCCGACATTTGTAAAAATGCTTATAAGTTCGGACAACAGAAATGTAATAGATACAGCAACGCTGTATTTAAGAGTTGACTCGCTGCTTTATTTTGTGACAGCGATGATAACTATAATAAGAAATTCACTGCAGGGAATAGGAGACAGGCTTACTCCTATTATATCAAGTGGGATTGAACTTGCCGGAAAGGTTGTTATAACATTTACACTTGTTCCTTTCATGGGATACTGGGGAGTTATTGTTTCAGAACCTATTGTATGGGTGCTTATGGTAATTCCGCTTATCGTGCAGTTAATAAAGAATCCGGCATTTGCCAGAGGAAAGAATAAATAACGGAGGATGATTTATGGCAAAGAATACTAAGAATGTTGAATTTAAGAATCCACATCCTGAGCTTCCTGTAAGGGAACCAATCCTTAAACTTGGAAAGATGGTTACTGACAGGGCAGCAATAAAGCTGGGACTGGAGAAGCTCACAGCAGATGACCCTGAATATTGGGGACTTGCAGCAATCTGTACTGATGAGATGGCTGAGGTTGCATTAAAGATGGGAGTGCGTAAGCCAAAGACACTTCCTGAACTTGTTAAGATTACAGGTATGGATGAGAAGTATCTTGAGGAGCTTCTTAATAAGATGGCTTTTAATGGTGTAATCGAGTATAACTGGGAGAATCCAAAGCACGAGAAACAGTATGTGCTTCCTATGTTTGTTCCTGGAAGTGCGGAATTTGCCAATATGAATGATGCTGTCTTAGAGGAACATCCTGAGATGGGAAGATTCTTTGAGCGAATGAGCCGTATTCCACTTGAGGGACTTACACATATGGTTCCACCAGGAGGTGCTGGTGTTGGTATGCATGTCATTCCTGTACAGAAGGAAGTTGATATGTGTAATGAAGCCATCTCGCTTGAGAAGATTTCATACTGGCTTGATAAATACGAGGGCAAATATGCAGCAAGCCCATGTTCATGCCGTAAATCAAGAAAAACATTTGACGAGGGCTGTGCAGATGATCCTGCTGACTGGTGTGTTGCTGTAGGTGATATGGCTGATTATGTCGTTGAGACTGGCAAAGGTGGAAGATACATCACTAAGGAAGAAGCGCTTGAAATTTTCAAGAAGGCAGAGGATAACGGATTTGTTCACCAGATAACTAATATTGATGGTGAAGATAAGATATTTGCTATATGTAACTGTAATGTTAATGTCTGTTATGCGCTCAGGACATCACAGCTTTTCAATACCCCTAATATGTCACGTTCAGCATATGTTGCACATGTCAACAAGCAGAACTGTGTTGCATGTGGACGCTGTGTTGAATACTGTCCTGCAGGAGCATTGTCTCTTGGACAGAAGCTTTGCAGAAAGGACGGCTCAGAGGTTACATATCCTAAGATGCCGCTTCCTTCGGAACAGAAGTGGGGCAGACACATGTGGTCAGAGGACTACAGGGATAAGAACAGAATCAATACACATGAGTCAGGAACAGCTCCATGTAAGACAGCCTGTCCAGCCCACATTGCTGTACAGGGCTATTTAAAGATGGCTGCACAGGGAAGATACCAGGATGCGCTCGCTCTTATCAAGAAGAACAATCCACTTCCTGCAATATGTGGTTATGTCTGTAACAGGCGTTGTGAAGACGCATGTACAAGGGGAACTATTGATGAGTCAATTGCTATTGATGAAGTTAAGAAATATATCGCAATGTTAGATATCAATGCAGAAACAAGATATGTTCCAGAAAAGGTTGTTCCTGCAACTAAGGGATATTTTGACGAGAAGGTTGCGATTATCGGTGCAGGTCCGGCTGGTATTTCATGTGCATATTACCTTGCAGAGAAAGGCTATAATAATGTGACTGTATTCGAGAAGAATAAGGAACCGGGCGGTATGGTTGTATATGGTATTCCTTCATTTGTTATGGAGAAGAATATTGTACAGGCAGAGATAGATGTATTACGGGCTATGGGTGTTGAGATAAAATGTGGTGTTGAAGTAGGTAAGGATATCACAATCGCACAGCTTCGTGAACAGGGCTATAAAGCATTTTATGTTGCAGTTGGATGTCAGGGCGGTAGAAAGACTGGCGTTGCCGGAGAAGATGCTAAGGGAGTTATGACTGGTGTTGAACTTCTACATATAACAACTGATGATGAAAGCTATAAGCTTACAGGTGACACAGTAGTCATTGGTGGTGGTAATGTTGCCATTGATGTATCCAGAACAGCAATACGCTGCGGTTCACCTAAGGTTTCACAGGTATCTCTTGAGACAAGAGACATTATGCCAGCACTTCCAGAAGAAATTGAGACTGCTGAATCAGAAGGTATCAATATTATTGGTGGCTGGGGACCTAAAGAAATCCTTACAGAAGATGGCAAGGTTACAGGCATCGTATTTAAGAAATGTACTTCTGTTAAGGATGCAGATGGAAGATTCAATCCACAGTACGATGAGAATGAGACTATGACAATAGAATGCAGCAATGTGATAATGTCTGTCGGACAGGCAATTGAATGGGGCAGCCTTCTTGAGGGTACTAAGGTTGAATTCTGGCATGGCAATTATCCTGTTGCTGACAAGGTTACATATCAGACAGCAGAGCCGGATATCTTTGTCGGTGGTGATGTATATACAGGTCCTAAATTCGCTATTGATGCTATTGCGGCAGGTAAGCAGGGGGCTATATCTATTCACAGATATGTACAGCCACACAGCTCACTTACAATAGGCAGGGATCCTAACTATTATGTTGAACTTGATAAGGATGATTACAGCGTTGAGAAGTATGACAATACAGGCCGTCAGCGCCCAGCTAAGAAGTCAGGAGTTGATAAGCTGTCATTCAGAAGTGATGCAGGTGTATTCACAGAGGAACAGGTTAAGAAAGAAACTGCAAGATGCTTGAGCTGTGGTGCAACAATCGTTGATGAGAACCAGTGCGTAGGCTGTGGTATCTGTACAACAAAGTGTGAGTTTGATGCTATTCATCTTCAGAGAGACCTGCCAGAGTGTTCTACAATGAGAAGAAGTGAGGATAAGCTTAAGTACATTCTTCCATATGGTGCAAAGCAGGCAATCAAGATTAAATTCAAAAAGAAAAAGGACTAAAATGTATGCATGAATTAGGCGTAGTATTTCACATAATAGATGACCTCAAAGCAGTAGCTTCAGATAATGATGTTTCAAGCATATCTAAAGTTACAATTGAGCTTGGCGAAGTATCAGGAGTTGTAGAAGAATATCTTACAGACTGCTGGAAGTGGGCTTGCAAGAAAGAAGAACTTGTAAAGGACTGTGAGATGGAAGTCGAGATAATTCCGGGTATAACTTACTGTGAGGACTGCGGGGAAACTTATGAGACTGTGAAATACGCCAAAGTCTGTCCGAACTGTGGCAGTAAGCACACATATCTTATTCAGGGCAATGAATTTAATATTAAGCAGATTGAAGTTCCTGAATAAAATGCTTGCATTTTTTTCTGTCAGATATTAAGATAGAAAAGAATTTTATATTTAAATGCGATGAAGAAGAGGAGTACATATCCTTATCCGACAGAGAGAACCGTTCACTGGCTGGAAGATGGTTCAGGTAATAATGATATGGAAGGTAGCTTTGGAGCTGCATGGCTGAACATCAGTAGGCTGTGACGTATTCCGCGTTAAGGAGTAATGAGGATTATCACAAGATAATTAAACAAAGGTGGTACCGCGTTAATAAGTTTATTTACGCCCTTTGCAGAGTTTATGCCCTGCAAAGGGCTTTTTTGCGCGAGCAGCGATGAGAGAAGTCATGGAAAGTTCGCAGTCGTGCTTGCACGAACTGAGAACTTTGTATGGGTTCTCGAGGAGCGCCGCGACAATGCCAGAATGAAATTCTGGCATATGAGCTGCGAACGCATAATTGGGAAAGAACCCGGAATGCAATATTAAAAAGGAGATTAATAATGAGCAAGGAATTGGAAAAGAATTATAATCCGTCTGAAATCGAAGACAGATTATATCACAAGTGGCTTGAAAAGAAGTATTTTCATGCAGAAGTAAACAGAGATAAGAAACCATTTACTATTGTTATGCCACCACCTAATATTACAGGTAAGCTGCATATGGGTCATGCACTTGATAACACTATGCAGGATATTATCATCAGATTCAAGAGAATGCAGGGTTATGAAGCTCTCTGGATTCCTGGAACTGACCATGCTTCAATCTCAACTGAGGTTAAGGTTACTAATGCTCTTAAGGAAGAAGGAATTGACAAGCATGAGCTTGGAAGAGAGGGCTTCTTAAAGAGAACATGGGAATGGAAGAAGGAATATGGTGGAACTATCACAAGCCAGTTAAAGAAGATTGGTTCATCATGTGACTGGGACAGAGAGAGATTCACTATGGATGAAGGCTGTTCCAAGGCTGTTCAGGAAGTATTTATCAAGCTCTACGAGAAAGGACTTATATACAAGGGCTCAAGAATTGTTAACTGGTGTCCGGTATGTAATACTTCTATATCAGATGCAGAGGTTGAGCATGAGGAGCAGGCAGGACATTTCTGGCATATCAACTATCCTGTAGCTGGTGAGCCGGGAAGATATGTTGAGATTGCAACAACAAGACCAGAGACATTACTTGGAGATTCAGCTTTAGCTGTTAATCCAGATGATGAAAGATACACAGACCTTGTTGGAAAGGAAGTTGAACTTCCTCTTACAGACAGAACAATACCTATTATTGCAGACCCTTATGTTGATAAGGAATTTGGTACAGGTGTAGTTAAGATTACTCCAGCACATGACCCTAACGATTTTGAGGTTGGTAAGAGACATAATTTACCAGAGATTAACATTTTAAATGATGATGCTACAATTAATAATCTTGGCGGCAAGTATGCAGGCATGGACAGATATGAAGCAAGAAAGGCTATGGTAGCTGACCTTGATGCACTTGGACTTTTAGTAAGAGTTGAAGACCATACACACAATGTTGGTACTCATGACAGATGTAAGACAACTGTTGAGCCAATGATTAAGCAGCAGTGGTTCGTTAAGATGGACGAGCTTATCAAGCCTGCTGTTGAAGGCGTTAAGAATGGTGATATTGAACTTATCCCTGCTTCTATGGATAAGACATATTATAACTGGACAGACAATATCAGAGACTGGTGTATTTCAAGACAGCTCTGGTGGGGACACAGAATTCCTGCATACTACTGCAAGGATTGTGGAGAAATGACTGTTTCAAGAGATAAGGTATGCACATGCCCTAAGTGTGGAAGTGCTAATGTTGAGCAGGATCCTGATACACTTGATACATGGTTCTCATCAGCATTATGGCCATTCTCAACACTTGGCTGGCCAGATAAGACACCTGAACTTGACTACTTCTATCCTACAGATGTGCTTGTAACAGGATATGATATTATATTCTTCTGGGTAATCAGAATGATATTCTCAGGCTATGAGCATATGGGCAGGAAGCCATTTGGCAAGGTATTATTCCACGGTCTTGTAAGAGATGATCAGGGAAGAAAGATGAGTAAGTCATTAGGAAATGGTATTGATCCGCTTGAGGTTATTGATAAATACGGTGCAGATGCATTAAGATATACTCTTATCACTGGAAATGCGCCTGGTAACGATATGCGTTTCTACTGGTCAAGAGTTGAAGCAAGCCGTAACTTTGCCAATAAGGTATGGAATGCTTCAAGATTTATCATGATGAATGACCCTGATAACAAGATTAAGGCTACAGATGAAAGACCTGCTAACTTAACTGATGCTGATAAGTGGATTCTTTCTAAGATGAATGGACTTATCAAGGAAGTTACAGATAACATGGAAAAATACGAACTCGGTATCGCTGTTGCCAAGCTTAATGACTTCATCTGGGAAGAATTCTGTGACTGGTATATTGAGATGGTTAAGCCAAGACTTTACAATGATGCAGACGAGACAAAGACAGCAGCTATCTGGACATTAAAGACTGTTCTTATAGATGCACTTAAGCTGCTTCACCCATATATGCCATTCATTACAGAAGAAATATTCTGCAATATTCAGGATGAGGAAGAGTCAATCATGATTTCTTCATGGCCTGTATATGATGAAGCTGATAATTTCGCAGCAGAGGAGAAGGCTATTGAGACAATTAAGGAAGCTGTACGTAACATAAGAAATCTTCGTGCAGATATGAATGTTGCACCTAGCCGTAAGGCACTTGTATATGTTGTTACAGCAAGCGAAGATGTTAAGAACATATTTAACAATTCACTTGGCTTCTTTGGAACACTTGCATATGCAAGCGAGGTTAAGGTTCAGGCTGATAAGGCTGGAATACCAGAGGATGCAGTTTCAACAGTTATACCGGATGCTGTTATCTATATTCCTTTCGCAGAGCTTGTTGATATCGACAAGGAAATAGAGAGACTTAAGAAAGAGGAAGGCAGATTACAGGGAGAAATCAAGAGATGTAACGGAATGCTTAACAATGAGAGGTTTACATCAAAAGCTCCTCAGGCAAAGATTGACGAAGAGAAGGCAAAGCTGGTAAAATATACACAGATGCTTGAGCAGGTAACTGAGCGTCTTGCAACACTTTCTAAGTAGTTTTCACGGATAAGGAGAATAATTATGGCAGAAGTAATGAAAGCAATTCCTTTTACACAGTTTTCTATGGAGATGAGAAGCGGTAAGATTATTGATATTGATGATGGATTTACAGAGCTTCTTGGATACACAGAAGATGATTTTGAGGCGGGAATTGTATTTAAGCAGTTCGTACCAAGCGTTGAGTATGAGGAAGTAATAACAGAGTTAAGAGAAAAGTTCATAGATAAGAGATATGTAAGCTATGTACAGGAGTTTGTTGCTAAAGATGGCAAGCCTCTTAAGGTAGTTGCATTCTATAAGATTGAGAATAAGCTCTTAGCTGGACACAGAGTAATAAAGGTTAGTGCAGCCGTAATTGAATAAGCACATTTAAAGTATAATAAAACCTCCACTGGTTCATAATAGATTTATGAATAAGTGGAGGTCTTTTTATGTTAGAAGATGGAATAAAGAAAAAGCTGACAGCAAGATTATTGGCTTTGGTGGTTATTATAAGCATGATATCAGCACTGACAGGGTGCAATGAGCCTGAAGAGCAGGAAAACGGTGTAACACTTGTTTATGGACAATATAATCAAAAGTGACTTTTTTGTGACCTTTATTGTAAATAAATACCCAGTCTGATATAATTTTAATGTTTGACGAAAAGACATATATTGAAAGAGAGGGCAAATTGAAAGACGGATATATAAGAGCAGCAGCCATGACACCGAAGATTAAAGTGGCTGACTGTGAGTATAATATAGAGAATATCAAGTCGCTTATGAGTGAGGCTCATAAGAAGGATACTGCAATAGCTGTTTTTCCAGAAATGTGCATTACAGGTTATACGTGTAATGATTTATTCTTACATGACAGACTTCTTAATGCGGCTATTCAGGGACTTGTGGATATTAAGAAATATTCTGAAACAACACCAGGGATGATAAGCTTTGTCGGACTTCCGTATGAAATGAACGGAAAACTGTACAATATTGTTGCAGGTATTATGAATGGATGTATTCTTGGAATGGTTCCTAAAATGTATCTTCCTAATTATGGGGAATTCTATGAAAGAAGACAGTTTACACCTGGATTTAATGAATGTGTTTATGTGGATGTTGATGGTGAAGAGGTTCCCTTTGGAAGTGAATTATTATTTACATTTGATAATAACAGAAAAGTTAAGATTGGCGTTGAGATATGTGAGGATCTGTGGACACCACAGCCGCCAAGCATAAAGCATGCTATGAATGGTGCAACTATTATTGTAAATGCATCGGCAAGCAATGAAACTATTGGCAAAGATACATATAGGAAACAGCTTGTTTCAGGGCAGTCTGCAAGACTTGTGTGCGGATATGTGTACTCAAGTGCTGGAGGAGGAGAATCTACCCAGGATATTGTGTTCTCAGCACATAACCTTATATGTGAGAATGGTTCTACACTTGCAGAGGCACATAAATTTGCTGATGAATCGGTATATGCTGATATTGATGTAGAGAGAATATGCTCTGAGCGAAGAAGAATGAGTACATATGCAGTTGATGAGAACAGCACATATACAGAGGTGCAGGCACAGAATCTTATCAATAAAGAACTAGAGCTTATAAGATATTTTGATAAAGCTCCTTTTGTACCTTCTGACAAGAAGGAGAGAGATTCAAGATGTGAGGAAATTCTTAATATCCAGTCATATGGACTAAAGAAGAGACTTGAACATACGAATTGTAAGAATACAGTAATTGGAATATCGGGCGGACTTGACTCTACACTGGCACTTCTTGTAACTGTAAGGGCATTTGACCTGTGCGGCTTTGACAGAAGCGGAATTCATTGTATTACAATGCCATGCTTTGGCACAACAGACAGAACATATAATAATGCTGTCAAGCTTACTAAGCAGCTTGGCTGTTCGCTTAGGGAAATCAATATCATGAAGGCTGTGAGACAGCATTTTGAAGATATCGGACATGATGAGAATATTCATAATGTGACTTATGAGAATGGACAGGCAAGGGAGAGAACGCAGATACTTATGGATATTGCCAACCAGACTAACGGAATGGTGATAGGAACGGGTGATATGTCAGAACTGGCACTTGGATGGGCAACATACAATGGCGACCATATGTCTATGTATGGAGTTAATGCATCAGTACCTAAGACACTTGTAAGACATCTTGTGCAATTCTATGCTGATACCTGTGGCAATGAGGATTTGTCGGCAGTTCTTAATGATGTGCTTGATACTCCGGTAAGTCCTGAACTTCTTCCTCCTAAGGAAGATGGCACTATTGCACAGAAGACTGAGGATTTAGTAGGACCATATGAGCTGCATGATTTCTTTATGTATCATATGCTAAGATTCGGTGCAGAGCCTGAGAAGATATTCAGAATTGCAAAGTACGCATTTGCAGGAGAATATGATGATAAGACTATCTATAAGTGGTTAAGGACATTTACATGGAGATTCTTTGCGCAGCAGTTTAAGCGCTCGTGTCTGCCTGACGGACCAAAGGTCGGTTCAGTTGCAGTATCGCCAAGAGGTGATTTAAGAATGCCAAGTGATGCAAGTTCACATGAGTGGATGAAGCAGTTAGACAGAATTAAAGAAATTAATGGATATGAATAGGGAGGACATTATGGCAAACAATAATGCAGCATCAGAGAAGGTTCTTACTAAATACGACCGTAAGATGCAGAAAAGAAAAGAAGAAGAAAGAAAAGAAGCTAAGAGAAGATATATTACCAAATGGGTGTGTATAGCAGTTCTTGCATGCATAATACTTGGAAGTGGAACAGCAATTGGCATTAAGCTGAACAGTATTTATAAAGATTATATTGAAGTGGATAATGATAAGATAAGCCAGATTGAGTTTGATTTTTATTACGGCATAGCTAAGACTAACAGTCTTAACACAACTTTATATGGTTCTATGACATATGGTGATTATTATTCATCTTATATGGGATATAAGACAAGCCAGTCAGATAAGAGCCAGGAATATTCAACTGATTATACATGGTATGATTTCTTTGCTAATTCTGCAGTATCAACTATTAAAGAGACTAAAGCTTTATTAGAGGATGCAGATGCTAACGGATTTACATATGATAATGAAGATGCAGATTATGATGAGTTTATAGGTAAGCTTAAGGATGCGGCTAATGAAGCTGATACATCATATTCAGATTACCTTAAGCAGATGTTTGGTAAGAGAGCTACAGAAAAGAGAGTTAAAGAATTCTTAAAAGATTATCTTAAGAGTACAGCATATCAGGAGAAGTTAACAGAAACTCTTGCGGCATCAGATTCAGAAGTGAGTGCATATTACGAGGACAATAAGGATACATATGATAAGTTTGAATATAGAATGTTTAAAGTTAAGGCTGAAAGTTCAGATTCGTCAGATATGGCAAATGCGAAAGAAACAGCTAATTCTTTTGCGTCAGGCGTAAGCAGTGAACTTGATTTCATTAACCAGTGCAGGAAATTCGCAGAAGCAGGCGATGATACTTATGCGGATGATGCCGCTTCCTTAGTTACAGAGACTAAGAAGAGCAATATTGAGGAAGCATGTGCTGACTGGATTGCTTCTTCAGACAGAAAAGAGGGCGACCTTACAGTTATTGAAGATGATGATAATACATGTTTCTATATTGTATATTACATAAGCAGATCATATGATGGTTCAGATGATGACGCAATTAAGTCAACACTTCTTAACCAGAAATATTCTGAATATATCAAGAAATATACTGATGAATACAGCGTTAATGTAAAGAAGAGATTTTCATATAAGTAGTACATAAATCTGGAGGAGAGTTATCCATGTTAGATCTTAGTAACTGCCGGTGTATCATATTCGACCTTGACGGAACTATACTTGATTCGACACAGGTATGGGCTAAGGTCGACATGGATTTTCTGGGCAGAAGAGGAATTCCTGTATCTAAGGAATATATGCAGGAGATTAAGACACATACATTTGAATCCGGTTCGGTATATACTAAGGAAAAGTATAATCTGCCGGAATCTACAGAAGAAATCATGAAAGAATGGTATGATGCAGCATGTAAGGCATACACTTACAAGGTGGTGTTAAAGCCGTATGCGAAAACTTTTATAGAACAAATGCACAATAATGGTCTTAAGATTGTTTCGGCAACATCATCAGACAGGGCACTTTTTGAGCCATGCTTAAGACGTAACGGAATATATGGTTTCTTTGATGCATTTACACAGACAAATGAAGTGCCGAGAGGAAAGAAATTCCCGGATGTATATATGAAAGCAGCCGGCAAAGCAGGGTGCAGTGTGAATGAATGTATTGTGTTTGAAGATGTATTATCGGCTGCACAGGGAGCCAAGAGCGGTGGCTTTACTGTTGTGGCTGTATATGATGAGGCTTCAGCTGATGACTGGCCAGATATTTGTCGGATAGCCGATTACAATATCAGAAGTTACAGTGAATTAATGTGATAATGGAGAAAATATGACTAAGAGATATATATTATTTGACCTTGATGGAACGATTACAGATTCAAGCGATGGAATTACCAAAAGTGTGCAGCATGCACTTAAGAAACTTGGAATAGAAGAAAATGACCAGGCGATGCTTCGAAGATTCATAGGTCCTCCTCTTGATGAAAGCTTTGAAAAATTTTATGGATTTGACAAAGAAAAAGCACTAAAGGCAGTTGATTATTACCGTGAAAGATATTCTGACAAGGGAATATATGAAAATGTTCTTTTTGACGGGATAGCAGATATGCTTGAAGGATTAAAGAGTGATGGATATATAATTGCACTTGCTACATGTAAGCCTGAAATATATGTTCCAAGAATATTAGAGTACTTTAATGTTGATAAGTATTTTGATGTTGCTGTTGGAAGTGAATTAGAAGGTGGAGAACGCAGACATAAGAACCAGGTTATTGATGAAGTGTTTGTAAGGCTTGCTGCTGCTGGACTTGCGGACACTGGCAGTTTGTCAGAAACAAAGTCACAGTCTATTATGATTGGCGACAGAAAAGACGATATATTAGGTGCTAAAGCTTCTGGAATTGATTCTATGGGAGTAAGATACGGTTTTGCAGAAGAACAGGAGCTTGAGATAGCAGGAGCAGATTATATTGTTGAAACGGTAGAGGATATAAGGGGAAAATTAAAGACATTATAATTGTTCCAAAGATTAATCAATAATATACGGGAGGAGAACACAATGAAAAAATTCATTCACGAATTTAAAGAATTTGCTTTGAAAGGAAATGTTATGAATCTGGCAGTCGGTGTTATTATCGGTGCTGCATTTCAGAGCATTGTAACAGCACTTACAAGCAGTTTTATTAATCCGCTTATTGCAGTGGTTACAGGTGGCACCAATGGAGAAGGCGTTACTGTTGGTGGTACATTTACAATAAGAGGAGTTGTGTTTGATTATGGTTCATTCATAACAGCAGTTATTAACTTTCTTATTATGGCATTTGTTCTGTTTCTTTTAGTTAAAGCAATGAACAAGATGATGAGCTTAGGTAAGAAGAAAGAAGAACCGGCTCCAACTACAAAGGATTGTCCATACTGCTTCAGCAAGATATCTGTTAAAGCAACAAGATGTCCTTTCTGTACAACAGAATTAGTAGATAAGAAATAAAATAAAGCCATATATGCAGGTCTCCCAACTGCATATATGGCTTTATTCATGTTTTTCATAAATGGATGTATCCCAAAACCTGTGTTCACGTCCAATTCACAGGTGTGTAACTAAAGTACAATGCTATAGTACTATTTTGCTATTGAATGTGCTTCCCCCTTTTAGTGGGGGATTTTATTAGAAAAGATATATGTCTAATAAAAAAGTTGTCGTAAAATTGAGAAGGATATGTTAGTATTATTAAGTATTTTTAATATTTATAAAATTATGGAGGTTGAAATGGACAAACTGTTCAAACTTAAGGAAAACAACACCAGTGTAAGAACTGAGGTTGTAGCTGGAATTACAACATTTATGACAATGGCTTATATTCTGGCTGTTAATCCATCTATCCTGTCAGCATCAGGAATGGATTCTAATGCAATTCTTATGGCGACTGCAATAGCATCTGCTATAGGTTGTTTTGCAATGGCTTTCCTTGCTAATTATCCTTTTGCGCTTGCTCCAGGACTTGGACTTAACGCATATTTTGCGTATACAGTATGCGGAAGCATGGGATATAGCTGGAAAGTAGCACTTTTTGCTGTATTTGTTGAAGGACTTGTATTTATTGTGCTTTCACTTACTAATGTTCGTGAAGCTATATTTAACGCAATTCCTACAACATTAAAGAAGGGCGTATCAGTAGGTATAGGTCTTTTTGTGGCATTTATCGGACTTCAGGGTGCTAACCTAGTTGTTGCAAGTGAGTCAACAAAGGTTACTGTTGTTAATTTCAGAACTAATTTTAACACAGTAGGAATAGGTGCTTTACTTGCAGTTATCGGTACATTTATCATAGCTATTCTTTATGTAAAGCATGTTAAGGGTTCTATCCTTATCGGTATCGTTGCAACATGGGTGCTTGGTATTATCTGCCAGCTTACAGGACTTTATAAGGTTGATGCGGCAGCAGGATTCTATTCACTTATTCCTTCATGGAGAAGCTTTGATATCACAGCTATCAGCCTGACATTTGGACAGTGCTTTAACCTTAAGGGTCTTAATATTAATATATTAGATTTTATTGTTATTATGTGCTCATTCCTTTTTGTTGACATGTTTGATACACTTGGAACACTTATCGGTGTTGCCAATAAGGCTAAAATGCTTGATGAGAACGGAAGACTTCCTAGAATTAAGCAGGCTCTTTTAGCTGATGCTATCGCAACAAGTGCAGGAGCCATCCTTGGTACTTCTACAACAACAACATTTGTTGAGAGCTCATCAGGTGTTGCAGAAGGCGGAAGAACAGGACTTTCTTCAGTTGTAACAGGTTTCTTATTCCTTATTGCAATTATATTTGCACCTGTATTTACTACAATTCCTGGATTTGCAACAGCTCCGGCACTTATTTTTGTAGGATTCCTTATGGTTAGTGCGGTTGTTGAAATTGATTTTAATGATTTAACAGAGAGTATACCAGCTTACCTCTGCCTTATCTGTATGCCGCTTATGTACAGCATTTCAGAAGGTATTGCAGTTGGTGTTATTTCGTATGTTATTGTTAATCTTGTTGCTGGAAAGGCTAAGAAGATTACTCCACTTATGTACGTGCTTGCATTGCTGTTCATATTGAAGTATATTTTCCTTTAATTTTTAGTGCAAATTAAACTTAATAATGATACAATTTTGGAGTCACTTATATAAGGTGGCTCCTTTTTTAAGTTGAATGTTAAAAGATAAGGGGACTGGGCATGAAGTATACAGGAACAGCAGGAATATTATATGACAGATTAAAGAGTGAAATACTGGTGGCAGATGGTGCGTTTGGAACATACTATGCTAAGAAGTATGATACGGGCAGCCTGCCTGAGCTGGCAAATTTACAGGCTTCAGACAGAGTACTGGCAATTCATAAAGAATATATTGAAGCTGGTGCTAAGATTATCAGAACTAATACATTTGCAAGTAATACCGTGTGTCTTGGAGCGGGATTTGATGAGGTAAGAAATAATATTAAAAATGCCGTTGACATGGCAAGGGAAGCTGTAAAGGGGACCGATGTGCTTGTAGCAGCTGATATTGGTCCTATTCCTGGTGAAAATATGAATGAAAAAGAGCATATTGAAAAAGAGTATGTTGATATAGTTAATGTTTTTAAGGAATGTGGCGTTGATATATTTGTTTTTGAAACATTTCCAGAACTGGGATTTATTGATAAAGCAATTGAAAATGCAGGAGAAAACGGATTTGTTATAACTCAGTTTGCAATCAATCAGTTTGGTTATAGCAGTGCAGGCTTTAGTGCAAGAAAGCTGATTGAAGAAGCTGGGAAAAATTCATATATTGATGCATGTGGATTTAACTGCGGAGTTGGTCCGGGACATATGAAGAAGCTTGTGCAGAGCCTTATTAACAGGAACGACAAGTATTTTGCGGTGCTTCCAAATGCAGGATATCCACAGGTTGTAAGCGGTCGAATGGTATTTGATGATAACAATGCAGAATATTTTTCACAGATCATGCGTGATCTGGCTGAGGATGGAGCTGATATTATTGGCGGCTGTTGTGGAACAACACCTGAATATATAAGACAGATGGTTTTAAAAACTGCTGATGTTGTTCATAAGAAAAATGCTTCCATAGAAGAAGAGATAACAGAAAAGAAAACTGCAAATGATGTTTCTTTCTATAAAGGAAAAGAAGGAAGAAAACTGATTGCTGTAGAACTTGCTCCTCCGCTTGGAATTGATGATGAGAAGATTATGGATGCTGCTTTTTTGATGAAGGAAAGCGGAGTTGATGTGCTTACATTTCCGGATTCACCATCAGGAAGAACACGTGCAGATTCAATACTTATGGCAGAAAAGGTTTCAAGAGAAACGGGGATGTGTGTTATGCCTCACATATGCTGTCGTGACAAGAATGCTATAGCAATGCGTTCACAGCTTTTGGGAGCACATATAAATGACATTAATAATTTTCTCGTTATTACCGGTGATCCCATACCATCAGTTGTAAGAGCGTCTGTAAAGAGTGTGTTTAACTTCGATTCAGTTGGACTTATGAATATAATAAGTGATATGAATCAGGAACAGTTTGCCGGGAAACCGGTTATATATGGTGGAGCAATTAATCAGGGAAGGGCTAATTTTAAAGTGGAACTTGAGCGTGTTAAGAAAAAAATGGAGGCGGGAGCCACATTTTTTATGACGCAGCCTGTATTTTCTGATGAAGATATAGACAGACTCAGACAGATTAAAGAACAGACAGGGGCAAGGATTCTTTGTGGAATAATGCCATTTGTAAGTCTTCGAAATGCAACATTCATGAAAAATGAGATGACAGGTATTAATGTTACTGATGAGATTCTTTCAAGATACAGAGCTGATATGTCAAAAGAAGAGGGAGAAGAGACCGGTATTCAGATAGCAAGGGAAATAATTGCAAAGACTACAGATTTTGTTGATGGGTATTATTTTTCATTTCCATTTAACAGGGTACATATGTTAAAGAAGATTATTGGAAAGAACAATCAGTAAGTAAGGCTATTCTATTGACTAATCAGAAATGTATCTGATATAATGTTGAAAAGTTTCGATACGGAATAATTTAATAATGTGTGATATGTGAGGTGTGGTATGGACGAGACTCAGGTTAAACATTTTATTATGATGGAACGCCGTAAGGGAACGAGTATGGAAGAACTTATATTCATACTTCATGATAATGGTGTTCCAGATTATGAAATATCCAATTTTTTAGAGATTTCTATTAAGCATGTGGAAGATGTTCTGAGTGACTATTAATCAGTCTGTTTAGAAGAAATCAGTAAAAGGGCTTTCCCCGTATGCGGTGAATTGATTTTCAGCGTATGCGGGGAAAGCTTTTATAAGATATGATGAAAATGGAGAAGTGAAAGTATCTTGAATACTTTGACATGAGGGCTTATAATTATTATTAAATGCTAAGAAAGGTATGACTTGTTTATGGAGATAATAGAACTGTCAATAACAGCAGAGGAATCAGAGAATTACAGAAAGATAACTAACAGACTTAAGGTGCTTGGTGCTGTCGGCTGGGTAAAGGCTTATATATGGGCTGTGGTATATGTTGTTATATTCTGTGCAATAGGGTTTGCGCTTGCAGGAAGATATGCACTTACAATTATGCAGTATGTTCCTGTGTGGGTATGGCCGTTGTGTTTTGTAGCTGTATGGATGGTATCAGCTATAAGAAGATCTGGTAACAAGCAGCTTAAGGTGCTGTTACAGAAGTATCTGTTTACAGGTTTCGCAGATAAGATATTTGCTGGAGAGATAAGACCTAGCAGGGTTAAGATATTAAAGGATAAAATGATCGTTTATTGTAAAGTATATAATGATTAGAATATAGAGGTTTATGGTAATATGAAGATAGGAATATTTGACTCAGGCATAGGTGGTCTTTCAGTGCTTCATCAGGCAATGATTATCATGCCAGAGGCGGATTACATATTTTATGCTGATGTGGATAATGTTCCATATGGGGAGAAAACAAAAGAAGAAGTAAGAAAGCTTGTCGACCATGCTGTTGGATTTCTTGTTGATAAGGGATGTCAGGCAATTGTGCTTGCCTGCAATACTGCAACAAGTGCAGCAATCTCATATCTAAGAGAAAAGTATAAGCTGCCAATAATTGGAATAGAGCCAGCTGTAAAACCGGCAGTTGAGAACATTCATGAATCAGGAAAAAGAGTTATGGTTGTATCAACTCCTGTCACGGCAAAAGGTGAGAAGTTAAAGAAACTTGTAGATAAATATGATAATAAGCATATCGTTGACGTTGTGGCACTTCCTAAGCTTGTAAGATTTGCACAGGATGATGATTTTGACTCTTCAGATGTTACTGATTATTTAAAATCTGAATTTGCTCCATACAATCTTAATGATTATTCTGAACTTGTGCTAGGGTGTACACATTTTAACTATTTTAAGGATTCATTTTCAAAGCTGTTTCCGGATGATTTAGAGATGGTTGATGGAAATACGGGTGTATCTAATAATCTTAAGAATACTGTTGTGAAAAAAGGAATATTTAAAGAGGAAGATAAAGGGAAAAAAGGCACAGTAGAATATTATTATTCGGATAGAAAAATGGAGAGTGAAGCTGAGATGAAACATATAAAAAAGCTTCATGAACGACTTGAGAGAATGAGACAGATATAGAATTGCAAGAGGAATGTAATTATGGGAAAATCAGATGATAAGACTAATGTATGCAGAGTGCTTGACCAGAAAAAAGTACCTTATAAGACACATGTGTGTCCAGATGCAGAAGGGTTAAGCGGAGATGAAATAGCTGCTGTTCTTAATGAGAATTCGGAACAGGCTTTCAAGACACTTGTTACAGTTGGCAAGACAGGTAAGAATTATGTATTTGTTGTTCCTGTTAATAAGGAACTGGATTTGAAGAAAGCAGCGAAGGCTGTTGGAGAGAAATCAATAGAGATGATTAAATCAAAAGAATTACTGCCCCTTACAGGATATGTGCATGGGGGCTGTTCACCTATAGGAATGAAGAAGTTCTTTCCGACAACATTTCATAAGACTGCTGAGGATTTTGAAACTATAATGTTTAGTGCCGGTAAAATCGGACATCAGGTAGAAGTTAAGTTATCTGATATTGATAAGGTTATAAGATATCAGATTGCTGATATTGTTACAGACTAAGGAGAAGATAAGGATTATGAAACTCAGAGTTCCATTCTATTATGACCAGTTCCACTGTATAACTTCAGAATGTAAAGACAACTGTTGTGTTGGCGGCTGGGAGATAGATATTGATGATGATACTTATAATTATTATATGAGTCTTGATGGCGAGCTTGGAGACAGGATAAGAGAATCAATTACTAAAAGTGAAGATGGTTCGAATTGCTTTAAACTCGTAGATGGACATTGCGGTTTGTTAGATAAGTGTGGATTATGTACAATTCATAAAGAACTTGGAGCGGAGCATTTGTCTGTAGTGTGTGACCAGTTCCCAAGATATTCTGAATATTATGGAGAAATCAAAGAAAGCGGTATCGGGCTTGCATGTGAGGAAGCGGAAAGAATTATATTTTCTGAAAACAAAACATTTACAACTGTATTAAAGCCGTGTGATGAGGAATATTCAGAGGATGATGAGTACGACAGTGCTTACGCTGTCAGGATATTTAAGGCAAGAGATGAAATATTTAAGATTCTTGATATGCCGGAGATGTCAATTAATGAGAAGCTGGTTGTAATATTAAAATATTGTGCATCAATACAGGAATATATTAATAATGATGAGTATGACGCACTTAAGGAGTATGTCAATACATTTGGAAGAAGTGATATAGAACATATTCTTATGGAAATGAATGATGAATCAGAAAGCGATGAATTTGATGATGTTGATGTTTGGGAATGTATAAGAAACATTATGTATCCGTATGAGGATATGGAGGTGCTTAATACACGCTGGGAACAGATATTAGCTGAGATGACAGAGACTTTCCATGAGAATATGGATAATGAGCAGTATCAGGAGACCAAAGAAGAATTCATGACAGCAATGCTTGAAAGAGAGTATGAGTACAGGAACTTTATAACATATCTTGTGTTCCGGTATTTTGCCAAGGCTGTATATGATTATGATGTGGTTGGTAAAGCTAAAATGTTTGTTACTAATTATCTTATACTCCGTCAGATGGACATGCTTGTATGGTATAGAAAGCATAAGAGGTTTACATTTGAAGACAGAATAGATACAGTGCATATTTTTTCAAGACAGGTAGAGTACTCAGAGGATAATATGGAAGCACTTTATGAGTCTTTTCTTTTTGATGATGTATTTGAGACAGATAACCTTTGCAAGCTGTTATGGATTGACAGCACGGCGTTATAGTAATACACTAAAGCTATCATTTAGATATGTTTATAGGAGGCTAAGGTAATATGATTAAAGAAGCTATTGCAAAGCTGGTTAAGAAGGAAGATTTAACTGCTGTGCAGATGAATGATGTAATGGAAGAGATTATGTCAGGAGAAGCCACTGATGCACAGAAGGCAGCATTTCTTACAGCTCTGGCAGCAAAGGGAGAGACTATTGACGAGATTACAGCAGCAGCCAGAGTTTTAAGAGCACACTGTGAGAAATTCTTAAATGATATGGATGTTCTTGAAATCGTTGGAACAGGTGGAGATGGTTCTAATTCAATTAATATATCAACCTTAGCTTCTATCATAGTATCGGCCGCTGGAATTCCAGTTGCAAAGCATGGTAACAGAGCAGCTTCAAGCAAATGTGGTACAGCAGACTGTTTAGAGGCTCTTGGAGTTAAGATAGATGCAGCTCCGGCAAGGATGGCACAGATTCTTAAGGATATTAATATATGTTTTCTGTTTGCACAGAAGTATCATCCGGCTATGAGATTTGTTGGGGGTGTGAGAAAGGAAATAGGAATCCGTACATTATTCAACATACTTGGACCGCTCGCTAATCCGGCAGGAGCTTCTATGCAGCTTTTTGGAGTGTATAGTGAGGAACTTGTTGAGCCACTTGCTCATGTATTACATAATTTAGGCTGCAAAAGAGCCATGACAATATATGGAATGGACAGTATAGATGAAATATCTTTAAGTGCTGATACAAAGGTCTGCGAGTTCAAAGGTGATGAGTTCAAATCATATACTATAAAACCAGAGGATTTTGGATTTACAAGATGCAAGAAGGAAGATCTTGTAGGCGGTGAGCCGGCAGTTAATGCCAAGATTGCAAGAGATATTCTTGATGGTGCAGAAGGGCCTAAGACAGATGTTGTACTTCTTAATGCAGGTGCTGCTATATATCTTGCTTCAGATGGTATTACAATGAAGGAAGGTGTTGAGAAGGCAAGAGAAATTATTAAGAGCGGATTAGCTAAGAAGCAGCTTGAAAGATTTATAGGAGAGACTAATAAGTAATTCTGAATAATTATATATTAAGATGGGGAGATTTCTGTAAAAACGGGAATCTCCTTTTTGATGTATCTTGAAAGTATATAAGAACAAATGTATTGTACAGCTTCATGATATATGCAATATAGGACTGAACTATATACTGTAAAAAGTAAATCTAAATGTGACGGAAAAGTTACAGGTTATAACGAAAAAACGACAGAAGACGACATATATAACACAGAAATATGGCAATCTGATATAATAAGCGAGTCGGAATAATAATCATGATTGGGGGACAATGTTAGTATTTAATTTGTTTGGCAAGAAAGATACAGAATGTATCAGATTTGAACGTTATTTCTTGTCAATGGGTAACTGTCTGGAAGATTTCTGGAGTATTATGCGAAAGGATATGAACGGTTTTTCAAGAGAGGAGGAAGAGGCTTTTATAGGAGAATATAAGAATGTGCTTATTGTTATGTCAGAAAGTTATATGACGGATATTAATGTACTTTATTATATGGATATCTTACGGAGCCTTAAAGAAAAGGGACATATAAACATAGTCGCAATGATTCAGAATGGTACGGTCATACCGGAAAGGTACAGATGGATTACTGGTCCTGAGGTTAGCAGGATAGCTTTTTATTAATATTTGCTTGCATTTATGTGCCAGAATCTCTATAATCAACTTTGTATGATTATTTTTATAATAGATTATTATCTGTTATGCGTATTTTTTGGAGGAGATTATTAATGATTAGTGCTAACAACGTAACACTTAGAATCGGTAAGAAGGCTCTTTTTGAAGATGTTAACATTAAGTTCACAGAAGGTAACTGTTATGGACTTATTGGTGCGAATGGTGCCGGAAAGTCAACATTTTTAAAAATTCTTACAGGACAGATAGAACCTAGCAAGGGCGATGTTTCAATCACACCGGGTCAGAGATTATCTTTCTTAGAGCAGGATCACTTCAAGTATGATGAATATAATGTTCTTGATACAGTAATCATGGGTAATGACAGACTTTACCAGATTATGAAAGAGAAAGAAGCTATATATGCCAAGGAAGATTTTACAGAGGAAGATGGTAACAAGGCAAGTGAGCTTGAGGCTGAGTTTGCAGATATGAATGGCTGGGAGGCTGAATCAGATGCTGCACAGCTTCTTAACGGACTTGGAATTGGAACAGATCTTCATTATAAGACAATGGCTGAGCTTAACGGTAGTGAGAAGGTGAAAGTTCTTCTTGCAAAGGCTTTATTTGGTAATCCTGATATTCTGCTTTTAGATGAGCCTACTAACCACCTTGATCTTGATGCGATTGCATGGTTAGAAGAATTCCTTATTAATTTTGAGAATACTGTTATTGTTGTATCGCATGACAGATATTTCCTTAATAAAGTATGTACACAGATTGCAGATATTGATTATGCGAAGATTCAGCTCTATGCAGGTAACTATGATTTCTGGTATGAGTCAAGTCAGCTCATTATCAAGCAGATGAAGGAAGCTAATAAGAAGAAGGAAGAAAAGATTAAGGAATTACAGGACTTTATCCAGAGATTCTCTGCCAATGCTTCTAAGTCTAAGCAGGCTACTTCAAGAAAGAGAGCTCTTGAGAAGATTGAATTAGACGAGATTAAGCCATCAAGCAGAAAGTATCCATATATTGATTTCAGACCAGCAAGAGAGATTGGTAATGAAGTACTTACAGTGGAAGGAATTTCTAAGACTATTGATGGTGTTAAGGTACTTGATAATGTATCATTTATCGTAAACCATGATGATAAGATAGCATTTGTTGGTTCTAATGAGCTTGCAACAACTACTCTTTTCAATATTATTACAGGCAACATGGAACCTGATGAGGGAAGCTACAAATGGGGTGTTACAACTTCACAGGCTTATTTCCCTAAGGACAGTGCTGCAGAGTTTAACAGAGAAGATACTATTGTTGAATGGCTTACACAGTATTCACCAGATCCGGATCCTACTTATGTAAGAGGATTCCTTGGAAGAATGCTTTTTGCCGGAGATGACGGTGTTAAGAAGGTTAAGGTGTTATCAGGAGGAGAGAAGGTAAGATGTCTTATCTCAAAGATGATGATATGTGGAGCTAATGTATTAATATTTGATGATCCTACTAACCACCTTGATATGGAGTCAATCACAGCTCTTAACAACGGACTTATTAAGTTCCCTGGTGTTACATTATTTACATCACACGATCACCAGTTCATCCAGACAACTGCTAACCGTATTATGGAAATTGTTCCAAGCGGACAGCTTATTGATAAGATAACAACATACGATGAGTATCTTGCAAGCGATGAGATGGCAAGAAAACGTCAGGGCTTTGCAGAAGCAGCTTCTGATGATGAAGATTAATAAACAGCAATGGACAGCCGCACTTATGTGCGGCTGTCTGTGCGTATGAGCTGCGAACAGAGTCAAGATGAGAATAAGAATGATTGACAAATACAACACATTTGTTATACTTATCACATATTATATTTGCAGGGGAGCATAAGGGCTGTGTAAGCAGTGGCTGCTGAGAGGGATTAAGTTCCGACCCATAACCTGATGTGGATAATGCCACCGTAGGGATTCTTTAAAGGGCTTTATGGCTCTTCATTTGATTGTTTCAATATCGGATTTCCCCAAGGCTTATGATTTTCCTGTTAATTATCCAGAATGGAGGAATGCATATGGAATACGCAACACAGATGGATGCCGCAAGAAAAGGCATTATTACTAAAGAGATGGAAATTGTTGCCAAGAAAGAAAATATAGATGTCGAGAGTTTAAGACAGCTTATAGCTAAGGGACAGGTTATTATTCCTGCCAATAAGAATCATAAATGTCTTGACCCTAACGGTATCGGTAACAAGTTAAGAACTAAGATTAATGTTAATCTTGGAACTTCAAGAGACTGTGTGGATCTGGATATGGAGCTTGACAAGGTTAATAACGCTGTAAAGATGGGCGCAGAAGCTATCATGGATCTTTCATCTTTCGGTGATACACAGAAGTTCAGAAGAAAGCTGACAGCAGAATGTCCGGCAACAATTGGAACAGTTCCTATATATGATGCAGTTGTATATTATCATAAGGCACTTAAGGATATCACTGCACAGGAGTGGCTTGATGTTGTAGAAATGCATGCTAAAGACGGCGTTGATTTCATGACTATACACTGTGGTATCAACAAGGCTACAGCTAAGAAGTTCAGAGCAGATAAGAGACTTATGAATATTGTATCAAGAGGCGGTTCTATCATATATGCATGGATGGAGATGACAGGAAATGAGAATCCGTTCTTTGAATATTATGACAGAGTGCTTGAAATATGCCGAGAATATGATGTTACAATGAGTCTTGGAGATGCGTGCAGACCGGGCTGTCTCGCGGATGCGACGGATGTGTGCCAGATTGAGGAGCTGGTTCGTCTCGGAGAGCTTACAAAACGTGCGTGGGATCACAACGTACAGGTAATGGTCGAGGGACCGGGACATGTGCCGCTCGATCAGGTTGCTGCAAACATGAAGGTGCAGCAGAGCATCTGCATGGGAGCACCTTTTTATGTGTTGGGGCCTCTTGTTACGGATATCGCACCGGGATATGACCATATTACGGCAGCCATCGGTGGTGCAGTGGCAGCGATGAGCGGAGCTGCATTCCTCTGCTATGTGACACCGGCGGAGCATCTGGCTCTCCCGAACGTCGAAGATGTAAAGCAGGGAATTGTTGCCTCTAAGATCGCGGCTCATGCCGCGGATATTGCCAAGGGAATTCCGGGAGCGAGAGATATCGACGACCGTATGGCAGATGCAAGACGCGTGCTTGACTGGGACGCACAGTTTGAATGTGCCATTGATCCAGAGACAGCCAAGGCGATCCGTGACAGCCGAAGCCCGGAGGATGACCACAGCGATACCTGCAGTATGTGCGGTAAATTCTGTGCCGTAAGAAGCATGAACAAAGCACTTGCCGGAGAATACATTGATATTCTTTACCACAGATCACGGATTGCCATTTCCTATGATGAAATGCAATCTGTACGATGATGGAACAGGTGTATCTTTTATCCTTCGTTATCCGGGTATGCCGAGGGTACATTGTATCAGTGACGCTTTGCTGTCGCAGATAGACGTATTTCCGACACTGTGCGATATTTTGAATATGGAAAAACCAAACTGGCTTTCCGGCAGTTCTTTTCTACCGGTGATAACAGGTGAAGAGGAAGAAATCCGTGAGGCAGTTTATGCAGAGATTAACTATCATGTTGCATACGAGCCGGTCAGATCTGTCAGAACGAAGAAAAATAAATATATTGTACGGTGGGAGAATGGTTACGATAAAGTTCCGCCTACCCATATTGATGACAGTCTGTCAAAAGAAGTATTCCATGAAAACGGATATTTTGAGAAGAAACTTGTGAGAGAAGAACTGTATGATCTTATGCTTGATCCACAGGAACGGGATAATCTGATCGGGGAAGAAGATTATCAGTCAGTGAAGGATGAGATGCGACAGCTTCTTGAGACATGGCAGAAAAAGACAGGCGATCCACTTCTTACAGGGCAGAAGATATGTCTGCCGGAAGGCGCAATCTGTTGTACAACGGATTCTTACAGTACAAAGACCCAGGTGATTCTTCCGGAATGCAGAAAGTATCTGGAAGGGCTGCGTGGAGTGCTGCAGAACAATATTAAATAAGCTGCCCCCATATTTGCTCCCCTATGGAATCAATGCTTTTGAAGAATACAAAGATAAGAACCAGATTAATAAAGTGACGATTTGTGTTACCGTCATTTCAGACAAAGGTGTCTGGCAGTTTTTTTGCCAGACGCCTTTCTTAAAAAGGATGAAAAAAGTTCATCCTTATCAAAAACAAAATTGAGGTCTATACTTTGAATCAAGAAAGAAGTTCCGAAAGGGAAGGAGACGGTATTATGAATAACAAAAACAAATCTCTGGCAGATAAAATACCAAAGAGAGTCTGGTTACTGATCTCATTTGCAGTGGCTATGCTGTTCTGGTATATCTTATCAATTATTCCATCAACAAGCAGAGCGTTCCAGAATGTTGTGGTAGTTTGTCAGAGCATTAAAACAATGATTGACAGAGGTGTTCTGGGTACGGATATTTTATCCAGTTTGATTTCAGTTGTAGCAGGTTATGTGCTTGGTTTTGTAATCGCACTTCCGGTTGCAATCCTTATGGCATGGTATAAACCGGTTCGTTATATTATTGAACCATGGATCCAGTTCATCCGTAACATCCCACCACTTGCTTATGTACCACTTATTGTAATTGCAGCAGGTGTTGGAAGAAAACCACAGATCATCGTTATCACGATTGCATGTTTCTTGACAATGTGCATTACAATCTATCAGGGTGTTATCAATGTAGATGAGACACTGATCAAAGCAGCAAGAGTTCTTGGAGCAACAGATAAAGATATCTTCATCAGAGTTATTGCTCCTGCAACATTACCATTTATCCTGACAGCAGTAAGACTTGGAGCTTCTGTAGCACTTACAACACTGATCGCTGCAGAATCTACTGGAGCAACAGCCGGTTTGGGAATGAGAATCAGATCTCTGAACAACAGCTTTGAATCTGCACCAATGCTTTTATACATTATTATCATTGGTATCTTAGGTATCTCAATGGAGAAACTGATCAAATATCTTGAAAGGAGACTGACATCATGGCAGGAGAAGAGAGAGATTTAACAAATCGCGATGACAGCAGACCGGTTCGTGTAAAAGTTGATAACGTAAAGAAAATATATAATACAAGAAATGGTGAGATGGTTGCATTAAACGGAGTGACACTTGATATTCATGATAATGAGTTCATCTGTGTCGTAGGACCATCCGGATGTGGAAAATCCACTTTATTGAATATTATCGCAGGATTATTAGAGCCGACAAGCGGAGCAGTATACTGCAATGGAAAAGAAGTAAAAGGAACCGGTACAGACCGTGGCGTTGTATTCCAGCAGTATGCATTATTCCCATGGCTTACTGTTAAGAAAAATGTTATGTTTGCATTAGAGATGCGTGGCATCAAAGGAAAACAGGCAGAAGAAGAGGCAATGAAATATTTAGAGATGGTTCAGTTGGAGAAGTTCGCAGAACATTATCCAAAAGAATTATCCGGTGGTATGAAACAGCGTGTTGCTATCGCAAGAGCATATGCAGCAGAGCCTGAAGTATTACTTATGGATGAGCCATTCGGAGCTCTTGATGCACAGACACGTACCCAGTTACAGACAGAGCTGTTAGAGACCTGGCAGAGAGAGAAGAAGACGTGCTTCTTTATTACACATGATGTTGAGGAAGCAATCATTCTTGCACAGACAGTTATTATCATGAGCGCCCGCCCGGGACGTATCAGAGATATTGTAAAGATTGATATTCCATATCCACGTACCCAGGAGACAAAGATGACAAAGGAATTCATGGAACTTAAAAATGAAATCTGGAGTCAGGTATATCAGGAATATCTGGAAGTAAGAAAATAATAAAAAGGTTGTAACCGGGAAACCGGATTATAATGATAACTAAGGGAATTGGGGGAAATTCCAAATATCCAATTTAAGGAGGAAAAACAACATGAAAAAGAGAATATTGAGCTTATTAATGGTAGGTGCTATGACAGCAGGAATGCTTGCAGGATGCGGCAGCAAGACAGATGCACCTGCTGACAACACAGCAAAAGAAGAGACACCGGCTACAGAAGAAGCAAAAGAAGAGACACCGGCTACAGAGGAGAAGGAAGCTGTAGAGCCAGTTACATTAAATGTAGCTTACATGCCAAACTATGGAAGCTTATGGTCAGTTGAGAACGCAATCGCTCAGGGTTACTTAGAAGAAGAAGGAATCACAGTAAATCTTGTAGAGTTCCAGGATGGTCCGACAATCATTTCCGCTATGGAGTCAGGAAGTATTGATGTCGGATATATCGGACAGGGTGCTCATAAACTTTGCATCAACGGACAGGCAACAATCTTTGCATTATCCCATATCTCCAATGGTGATGCATTGATCGGAGGCGAAGGTATTACATCTATCGAAGACTTAAAAGGAAAACAGGTTGCTTACTCTTCAGGAACATCCAGTGAAGATATCCTTGTAAACTCACTTACAAGTGTTGGATTGACAATGGATGATATCGAAGCAATTGATATGGATGCATCCGGAATCGTATCCGCTATGTTATCCGGTAAAGTTGATGCAGCTGCAACATGGTCACCAAACAGCTTAAAGATCTTAGAAGAAGATGCAAATGCTACAAAATTAGCAGACAACATGACATTCTCTGACAAAACTGTATCTCTTGCAAGCTGGATCTGCATGCCAAAATATGCAGAAGAGAACAGAGATGTCTTAGTACGTTTCACAAGAGCATTATTCAAAGCAATGGATTATGCGGCAGCAGATCATCAGGAAGATACAGCTGCTTTAATCGCAAAACAGATTGCAGGCGATCAGGATACAGTATATGATCAGCGTGGTGATGCAGAATGGTTAACAGGTAAAGAGGTATCTGAAGGTGCAGCAGATGGTACAGTAGAAGGATACTATGAGTTACAGAAGGAGAACTTCATCGAGGCAGGTGCTGTTGAAGTTGACCCACCAGTATCTGATTACGTATTATTAGATGTTATGAAAGAAGCTGGAGAGTACTAAAAGAAAACGCACACAGCATTTGAAAAGTAAATGAAATAACAAGGCTGTTACGCTAGACCAGGAGTTCTGGAATCGGTGTGGCAGCCTTATTGTAACGCTGATGTAGACAGGAAAGGTTGGAAGAGAAAATGAAACATGAATATTATTATTATAACAAAGAAGAACTGTTAAAAGCACCAAAAATTCCGTTGATCGTTATGGAAGATAATGCTGCTGTATTTAAATCAATGGCAGATGAAATGGTAGAAGAAATCAAACGTAAAAATGCTCTTGGTGAGAATACAGTATTTATCTGCCCTGTAGGTCCTATAGGACAGTATCCGTATTTTGTAGATATGGTAAATGAGCAGAATATCAGCCTGAAAAATGTATGGTTTATTAATATGGATGAATACCTGACAGATGATAAAGAATGGATTGACAAAGAGGATAAATTGAGCTTCCGTGGATTTATGGACAGAACGGTTTACACCAAAATTAAACCAGAACTCGTAATGCCGGAAGAACAGAGAATTTTCCCGGATCCTAAAAACCTGACACATATTCAGGATATGATCAAAAAACTTGGTGGAGTAGATATTTGCTTCGGGGGAATTGGAATTAATGGTCATGTTGCATTCAATGAGGCTTCTGATACAATGACACCGGATGAGTTCCTGGCTCAGCATACAAGAGTTCTTGAAATCTCAAAAGAAACAAGAGCTGTGAATTCAATTGGTGATTTAAATGGTGCATTAGATGATATGCCACATTACTGTATCACAATCGGCATTAATGAAATCGCTCATGCAAGAAAAATCAGATTAGGATGTTTCAGAGACTGGCACAGAAGTGTTGTAAGACATGCAGCTTATGGCGAAAAAACAGCACATTTCCCAGTAAGCTTATTGCAGGATCATCCGGACATCAATATTAAATTTACAGAGTTTGTTGCTAACCTTCCGGAATAAAAAAGAATAAAAAGGCTGCCGCACATAATTTTGTGTGGCAGTTTATTGTATAAGAAGAGGAGAAAAAATCATGAGCAGATATATCGTAAATGGAGAAGTTTATATTGAACATCGTTTTTTAAAGAAAACAATTAAAATTGAAGATGGTAAACTTATTATTTTACCACCGGATGCACCAATTGAAGATGGGGCAGAAGTGTATAATGCAGCAGGAAAGAAAGTAGTGCCTGGATTTATTGATGTACATACACATGGTGCAGTAGGTGTAGATGTTAATGCGGCAACAGCAGAAGATTATGAGAAAATCTGCCGTTTTGCAGCCGGAAATGGAACGACTTCATGGTTATGTTCTGTTTTGACTGATACAAAAGAACAGACAGAATGGTGCATTGATGAATATAAGAAACATCAGAAGATGGAGCATAAAGGAGCAAATTTACTTGGTATTCATCTGGAAGGACCATTTTTGTCTTCAGAGTACAAGGGGGCTATGCCGGAGCATCTTCTTCAGAAAGCCAATATGCCACTTCTGAAAGAATATCAGGACAGAGCAGAAGGAAACATCCGTTATATTACGATTTCTCCGGAAGTAGAAGGACTTATTGATGACATTCCGGCAATGAAAGAGCTTGGTATTACTGTTGCAATCGGACATTCCGGAGCAGATTATGATACAAGCTGGAAAGCAATCAACAACGGTGCAGAATGCTGTACACATACATTTAATGCGATGAAACTTTTACATCAGCATTTTCCTGCAATTATGGGAGCTGCATTAGAATCTGATATTTACTGTGAGGCGATCTGTGATGGAAGACATCTTCACCCTGGTACAGTACGTCTTCTTTTGAAGGTGAAAGGACTTGACAAAGTAGTTGCCATCACAGATTCAATTATGGCTGCAGGTCTACCGGATGGAAGATATAAACTTGGAGTAAACGATGTTATTGTTGAAGATGGTGATGCAAAGCTGGAAAACGGAGTAAGAGCCGGAAGTACCTTAACACAAAATGTTGCTTTGAAAAATCTTCTTGCATTTACAGGAAAACGTCTGGAAGAGATTTTACCGCTTCTTTCAGAGAATCCAGCCAGACTTATCAAAGTATATGATAAAAAAGGATCGATTG
>ERZ840371.344-NODE-344-length-58289-cov-10.555157_pt1 | contig 58289 bp, 43 predicted proteins | sample MGYA00519937_ERZ840371 | MGnify/ENA primary metagenome ERZ840371 (study PRJEB31850, sample SAMEA3708873) | human gut metagenome | biome: human gut; feature: human-associated habitat; material: faeces | place: China | collected 2014 ... | reverse complement strand
CGGCGGTCTCCTCGCCGATGCGGTTGCCGCTCGCGTCAAACTCCTGCAGGCCGGTCGGCTCGGTGTCGTCCGGGGGGGTTGCGTCCTCCCCGGCGGGGGTCTCAGGCTCGGTCACAGGCGTCTCGGGCTCCGTGGCCGCGGGGGGTTCCGGCTCTGCAGCCGCAGGGGTGGAGGGGGTATCCGACGGGGCGGAGGGCGTCTCGGTGCTCTGCGCGGGCTTCGGCTGCGGGGCGGGGATGCTCGTGATGAAGTCGCCGGAGCCGGACTGGAGGTTCGAGACGGTGATGTAGAAAATCACCTGCCGCCCCATGGGGACGACGTACATCGAGCAGCGGATGACGGAGTGCTCGCTGCCGACGCGCATGCGGAAGTCCGCGGTGTTGTTGGAGTAGTCCTCCTGCATGCACGAGGCGCTCACGGACTTGCCGTCGACCTGAAAGGTCGGGCTCTGGATGTTGTCCATCAGCTTGAGACGGACGGTCACATACGTCCGCCCCTCGGCGTCGACCTCGACGAGGGCCTTTGTATAGGTGGCCGACTCGGTCATCGACTGGCCGAGCACGGCGGAGCCGTCGCCGCCCGCGTCCTCGATGACCCCGGTGGTGGGGTGCTTGTAGTGGGGCGTGGCGGTGGCGAGGTAGATGCCGTTTTCCGCGGCATAGGCGGGGATAGCGGTGATGCTCGCCGCAAGGACGAGCATCACCGCCACACCGCATACCGACTTCAAAATGCGTTTGAACAGTCCCTTTGCGGTATGATGTTTCATGAAATTATTCTCCTCTGGTTTCCTTGCGGCGGCTGACGGCCATGACGGCGATCATTCCGGCCGCGGCGGTGAGCAGCAGACCCCACAGCATAACGCCGCTGTCGCCGGTGGAAGCACCGGGCGTGGAGGGGTTGGCGGGCTCATCGGCGGAGGTGGAGCCGACGGCGACGATGGCGTAGTTGCCGGCGGTCTTGGTCGCGGCGGTGTAGTAGCCGTCCGCGGCGGTGCCCTTCACGAGGGTCTTGCCGTCGCCGTTCACGCGGTAGAGCGCGAGTTCGCCGCTGCCAACGGCGGGCAGGCTCAGCTCCACGGCACCGCTCGGCGCGACCTCGTTGCCTTCGCTGTCGAGGAACTTCACGCTGTAGAGCTTGAAGTTCCTGCCGACGCTCGCGAGCGTCTGGGCGGCGGCGTCATAGTCGGCGCCCTCGGTGATCTCGGTCACGACGATCTGCACGCCCTCGGGCAGGACGCCCTTGTCGGCATGGATCTTCACGCCGGTCGCCTCGTCGGTGTAATCAACGGCGGGGGAGAGCTCCTGCGGCTTCTCGGGCTCAAAGGCGGGATCATCCTCGGTCGTCTCGCGCAGGGAGCTGCGGTCGAGGTGCATGAGCACATCCTGGTCGCCCGTACCGGCGGAGATGTCCTCCATCACGGGGACGAACACGTGCAGCGGCACGAAGCTCTCGGCGTCCGCGCGGGCGGTGGCCACCAGCGGGAAGGAGACGGACTTGGGATAGAGCTGACCCTCGGCGGTGCCGCCGGGAACGTTGAACTCATCGCTCACGTCGGTACCGTCGGCGTTCTTCTGCGTGGTGAGGACGGTGGCCTCGCTGCGCGTGCCGATCACGGCGCCGTAGTCGCCGTAGCTGTAGCCGTCATTGTAATAGGAGAGCTTGGCGAGATAGCCGAAGCGGTTGAGATAGTGCAGACCCTTGAACTGAACGGTCAGGGTGTAGTTGCCGTCCTTGACGACGAGCTTCGCGGTGTGGTTGACCGCGTCGTTCGACATGGAGAGGTCAGTGCGGTTGAGCTTGAGCATCTCGAAGTCGATGGCGTAGACGCCGTCGGCGAGGTTGTTCCAGTCGAGCGCGCCGGTCTTCTCCAGACCCGCGACGGCGCTGAGGATATCCCTGGCCATCTTGTCGACGGCAGCCTGCTCGGTGATGTTCTTCGTGCGGTCGACGGCGTCGATAACGCTGCGCAGCGCGGCGACGCTCTCGTCCGTGTAGCCGCTGAGGTCGGCGGGCACCTTGGAAAGCGCCTCGTCCACGGCGGAGTAGTCCGCGGCCCTATACGTCAGGCCGTCCATGTTGCTCGTGAGATAGCCGAGGTAGGTGTCGACCTTCTCCTGCGTGCCGAAGCCGGTCTCGAGCAGGTACTCCACACCGGTGATCGTCGCGGAGAAGCTGTTCCAGCTGTCGGTGGTGTAGAGCGCGTCGCCCTTGGCCTCGAGCTCCTTGGCCTCGGCGAGCTTCGCCTTGAGGGCACCCAGCTGCAGGCCGTAGTTCGGGTCGTTGGGGATGGCGTCGAGATCCTTCTTCGCCTGCTCGAGGAGGGAGTTGACCTGCTCGACGCTCTCGGCGGCGGCGATGGCGGTCACGGCGTCGGACTTCACCTTCGTCGCGGCGTCCTTGGACAGACCGGAATAATCCTTGTTCAGATCCTTGTAGGCGACCAGCTCGGCAACTGCGTCGGCCTTGGCCGCGTTCAGGATGTCCTCAAGCTGGAAGTTCAGGACGGGGTAGCCGTCGTTGAGCGTGCCGGGATCCTTGGCGAAGTTCTCGGCGAGGTTCGTCTGCTCGGTGAAGAAGTCGTCACCCTTGAACCAGCTCTCGGCCTTGAAATAGGTCTTGCTGACAAGCTGCATGGTCGAGGAGCTGCTCTTCTGACCGAGGGTGTAGAGCGCGTCGGCCGTGCCCTCGAGGGCATAGGCACCGTAGATCTGGCCGCTGTACATCCGGCCGACGAGCGCGCCGGTGCTGGGGCTGATGGCGTTGTCGTTGGTGGAGGTGACCTTGCCGGTGCTGTAGACGGCGGAGAGCTGGGACACGTCGCCGCCGGTGTAGCTGCCGACGATGCCGCCGACCGTGTGCTGCGCGGTGACGTCGCCGCGGTTATAGAGGCTGGAGAGAACGGCCATACCGGCGGTGTCGCCCTTCTTGGAGGCGACGGCCGAGCCGGCCACGCCGCCGACGCCCGAGCCGGCACCGCTTACGTTGCCGGTGTTGTAGCAGCTCATCACGCCGACGACCGTGCCATAGGCGATGAAGTGGCCGACCACGCCGCCGGTGCTGGCGCCGGCAGTGATATCGGCGGTGTTATAGCTCTCGCGGATGTAGGTGCCGGAGGCATAGCCCGCCACGCCGCCGACCTTCTCCTGCTGGGGCGCAGTGATGGCGCCGGTGTTGGAGCAGTGGTAGACGGAGCCGTAGATCATCTCGCCCACAACGCCGCCGGCGGTGGCGGCATAGTCCTTGTTGTCCACGCGGTCAACGGTGACGCTGACGCTGCTGTGGACGTTCTCGATGTTCGTGTACAGCGCGCCGCCCACGACGCCGCCGACATAGTTGGCCGTCGTCTTCACGACACCCTGCACGTTCAGGTCCTTGACCCCGGCCTTCTCGGAGGCGGTGCCCTTGAGATAGCCGAACAGGCCCTGATAGCTGCCGCCCGCAGTCACGAGCAGGTTGGAGACGGTGTGGCCGTTGCCGTAGAACGTGCCGGAGAAGGGGTGGGCCTGCGTGCCGATGGCGGTCCAGGCCTTGCCGTTGAGGTCGATGTCCTGATCGAGGAAGACGGAGGTGAAGGAGCGGCCGCTGTTTACCTGCTGGGCGAGCCACGCCAGCTCCTCGGCGGAGGTGATGTTCACGCTCGTGTCGTCGAGCTGCTTCGGCTCGCTGACGGTCTTGCCGTCCCAGCCGTCGGACTTGCTGACGGTCTCGAGCGCGTCGATGGCGCTGCGCAGCGCCGCGGCCTGCGCGTCGATCTCCTCCTGCGTGGAGGCGGAGTTATCAAGCACGGCCTGCGCCGCGGTGATGGCATCGGTGAGCTTCTGATAGCTCTCGGCGGTGTAGAGCGTGGAGTCGATGGCCTTCGCGTCGCTCAGCGCCTGCGAGAGGGCATCTGTGCTGAGCTTGCTCAGACCGTCAATGGCGGTCTTGAGCTGCAGCGCCATGGCCTGCTGCTCGGCGTCAGTGTACTGGACGAGATCCAGCACGGGCTGGGCGTTGAAGCCGGTGCCGTCGAGGTCAAGCACGCGCTTGGCCCAGACGTTCTCGAGCTTCGCGTGTACCTCGCTGTAGGCGGCGTTGAACGCGGCCACGGAGGCCTCGGAATAGCCCTCGGTGTCGACCTGACCGGCCTTCCAGAGCATGTACTGCACGTTCGTCTCGGGGTTGTCGATCTTCGTCAGGCTCGTCCAGTCGACCTGCATGCGGGCATACTGGTCACCGGAGGAGGCGGAGATGTCGAACATCACGGGCACGAACACGTGGCAGAAGGCGGCGTGGTCGTAGGTGTAGTCCGCAGCCTTGGTGGGCGCCGTCTCATCGGCATTGGCGGCCATCACGGGCGTGACGTCAACCGAGAGCAGGTGGCTGTAGGGCTGGTCGACGATGTTGAGGTAGCTCGCCTCACGGCCGAAGCCGGCGGGACGGAGCTTTTGACCGTCGAACTTATACTCGGAATCGGGGTTGTTGTAGCCGTCATAGACGATCTCGCCCGCCTGCGTCTTCTGATAGGTCAGCGTCTGCGTGGGGGTGAAGACGGTCTTGGGATCGCTTGCGTTCGGCATGCCGTAGCGCGTGAAGCTGCCGGGGTAGATACCCTCCAGCTCCATCATGAAGCCATACATACCGAGGTAGCCCATCGGCATGAACTCGACGAGCGCGGTGGCCTTGCCGTCCTGAACGACGACGATCGGGCGATACGCCGTGTCATCGGTCCGCTTGGCCTTGTAGCTGTCGCTGCCGCGCAGGGCGGCGTTGCCCATGGAGTACTGCTTGGGATTGCTGGCGTTGCGCATGTTGATGTCGGCGTAGTAGACGCCGTCGGCCACGTCGGCGGGTACGCCGAGGTAGATGGCCGCCCGAGTCTCGTCCGCCGTATCCGCGAATGCGGAGACGCAGACCAGATTCAGGCACATCAGCACTGCCATCAGCAGCGCCAGACCCCGCCCAAACAGACGGTGTGTGGATTTGGTCATGTGTGAGGTTCCTCCTTTTCTTTTTCGCCCGGATGGCGGGCGTTTTCGATGGTTTGTCCCCGCTGCGGGGGATTGCTGCGGAAGAGGGAAGACGGTGCGGGAGATCTCCGACACGCGGTTAGTGATAGCTAACCCTGCGCCAAAAAAAGAAGCCGCCCGCAGCCCGCTGCCCAGTTCCTTTTTTACAGCGGTAGTATAGCATGCGCGCGGGCGGTCTGCAAACCCCGGCTTGTCACGCCTGTGTGACAAAATTTCCGCGAAAAACGTTGCCGCAGTCACTTTGCGGCGAAAAGCCCCGGAAATCCTGTCACGCCCCCGTGACAAACGCGGAAATTTTGTGGAAATTGCCAAGCGTCAGATCATGATGGTGAAGATGGCGGTTGATTCCGGCATGTGCATCGTCCCCACGGAGCACTGCATCCGCATGCAGACGCTCCCGTGCAGAATCTGACCCATGCCCTCGCCGATGTTGAGAAAGTGCAGCACGTCCGCGGAGAAGGCGAGGTTCTCGCCGTTCTCCTCCGCGCGCATAAACACGCCGTCCGGCTGGAGGATCGTGAGCTTGCGCACGCGGCCGTTCATCTTCCGCCCCGTGAGCGGCGACTTCGCGGACAGGTCAACCGGCTGCAGCACAATCTGCCCGCGCCCGTCCGCTACGCGCAGCACGCACGGGTGGCGGAAGCCCTCGTTCGCCATGGAGAGGTTCGTTCCGCCGCGTACCGTCTCGCGGTAGATGAGGAAGGGGAAGCTGTACTCCCCGTCGGCCAGATGGCGGCAGAGCTCCTCACCGCCGAACTCCTTCTGCCGCCGCAGCTCGTACTTCGCGCGGTAGCGCTGCTCGGAGCTTTTGATGATCTCCATGCCGCGCTCGGAGCTGAACCGTGCCCACGCGTAGGCGTCGTGCTCGGCGTCGTTGAGATCCAGCCCCTCATAGAGCAGGTGGTTGAGCACGATGTTCGTCCGCTTCTCATAGTAGGCGGCCTGTTTGCGCCCGGCCTGCGTCAGCCGCGGCCGCCGCAGGTCGCTGCGGTCGAGCAGCCCCTCTTTTTCCAGCGACATGAGCAGGCGGCTGATCTTCTGCTTGCCCTCGCCGAGGATGTCTGCCAGCCCCGTGACCGTACACAGCGCGGGGTCCTCGTTGAGAAAGCAGATCAGCGCCCGCATCTTCAGAATTTCCAGGGATTCCGGCATCACATTCCCCGCCCTTTCTGAAAAAGAATAGCATAGGTTAGCGCTGGCTAACCTATGCTATTCTACCACATGCGCCTATTTTTGTCAATGTCGCCCGCCGCGCCGCGTTCCGTCAAATCGACGAAACGGGGAAGCGCGGAAGGCATGCGGGGTGCTTATTCTACATAGAAGCAGGTTTTCCCGCTCCCGGCGAGTACGCTGTTGGCCTTGGCGACCAGCTCGCGCATCCGCTCGAGACTGGGCGGCTCCGTCCCCTCCGCCACCGGGTAGGTACGCCCCAGTGCGTGGTACTTGGATTCGCCCAGCTTATGATAAGCCAGAAGCTCATAGCTCTCCACACGGCCGATCGAACGGAGCATCTCGGCGATGCCCATGATGTTCTCGTCCGAGTCGTTGTAGCCGGGGATCACCGGCGTGCGCACGATGATCGGCACGCCGAACGCCGCGATCTTATGCAGGTTCTCCAGAATCAGACGGTTGTCCGCACCGGTGAGCTGTCTGTGGATCTCGGGGTCGATGTGCTTGACGTCGAAATACATAGCATCAATGTAGGGCAGGGCGGGCGCGAACATCTCATAGTTCGCGTGGCCGCAGCTCTCGAGCATCACATGGATGCCGCCCTCGTGACAGCGCTTGGCGATGTCATGCAGCAGCTCCGGCTGCGCCAGCGGTTCGCCGCCCGAGAACGTCACGCCGCCGCCGGACTTCGTGAAGAACACACGGTCCTTCTCGATCTCGCGGAACAGGTCGTCGACCGACGGCTCGCGCCCCACGATGTATTTCGACCCCGCGTAGCAGATCTCCGTGCAGTGAAAGCACTTCTGACATGCCGTGCGGTCGATGCGCGGATAGCCCTCCCCGTCGGGGCGGATGGCCCCGGCGGGACATTCATCCCGGCAGACCATGCACCCGACGCAGCGGTTCTTCGCCTCCATGATCTCCTTCCGGAACGACTGGGATTCCGGGTTGGCGCACCACTTGCATGAAAGGGGGCAGCCCTTCATGAACACAGTGGTGCGCAGCCCGTAGCCGTCGTGGTTGGAGCATCTTTGAACGTTAAAAATCATGCTTGCTCACCTGGGCTATCTCATCAGGCGTGGGTCTGCAGCGTGCGGCTGATAATGTCGTCCTGAATCTTGCGCTCGAGCTCGACGAAGTAGGCAGAGTAGCCCGCGACACGGACCAGAATGTTCTGGTAATCCTTCGGGTTCTCCTGTGCGGCGCGCAGCGTCTCGGTGTCGACGACGTTGATCTGCACATGCTCACCGTACTGCTCGAAGTAACCGCGGAGGATGGACTCCAGAATGTCCAGACCCTTCTCACCCTTGAGCAGGGCCGGGTCGAAGCGTTGGTTGACCAGAGCGCCGGTCTGGTACATGAACAGGTCGGAGTGTGCGATGGAAGAGAGGGCGGCGGTGGGGCCGTTCGTGTCTCTGCCGCTCATCGGGGAGGCGTTGTCGGCCTGCGGGGTGAAAGCATGGCGGCCGTCGGGCATGGCACCGATTTGCTCGCCGAGGGTGACGTTGTAGGACTGCGTGGACACGACGATTGTGTAGCGTGCTCCGTGGCCGTCATCGAGGCCGTTATACTGCAGCTCGTCGCTGAGCCAGTCGGCCAGCTCGCGGGCGTAATCGTCGACGATAGGATCGTTATTGCCGTACTTGGGCGCGCGGTTGAGCAGCAGCTGACGCATATTCTCGTGGCCCTCGAAGTCGCAGGCCAGCAGATCCATCAGCTCACTCATGGTCATGTACTTGTCGCGGAAGACACATACGTCGATCGCGGCGAGGGAGTCGGCAACGTTGGCGGGGCTGGTGACGGCGCAGACGGAGAAGCTGTGCGGCGCGGCGCCCTGCTGCAGGTACTTGCCCTTATCGATGCAGCCCTGTGTGAAGCAGGAGGCCGTCAACGTCGGCAGCAGGTAGGCGTGGCAGGAGACGACGCGGGCGAAGACATTCAGCCAGGCCTGCGCAAAGTAGTGCAGCTGGGTGCGGAAGGCTCCGGTAAGCTGGTCCATGGAGGTGAAGGTCCGCACGTCGCCGGTCTGCAGGCCAATCTGCTTCTTGGAGACGGGATCGACGCCGTTGTTGAGCGTGATCTCGAGGATCTTGTAGGGGTTGAAGAAACCGACGTTCGCATTTTCATCCGTGATGCCGGGTACCATGTTCTCCACGCAGCCGCAGACGCAGTACTCGCGCGCCTCCTTGACCGAGTAGCCCATGGACAGCAGATTGGGAATGCAGATGTTGTCGTTGAAGAACGCGGGGTGGCTGTTCCCCTTGCGGATGCACTCGAGTGCGAGACGCAGGGTATTGCGGTTGATGTTGTTGTGATAGCGGAAGGACATGGCCGGCTCCTTGGTGGGCATCTCGATGATGGAGCGCAGCACCAGATCGGTCAGGCCGTTGCAGGCGTCCTTGCCATTTTGCAGCTGACCGCCGAGGAACATGTGCATCCACAGCGGGCAGCCGGCGTAGGACTGGGCCTCCATCGCGGGACGGTAGATCTTCAGCTCGGAGACCTTCAGCTTCAGCTCATTGACGAGGTCGGACATGAAGTCCTCGCTCACGCCGCGTGCGAGATCGGCCTGATACAGCGGGTACATGTACTGGTCGAAGCGGCCGAGGCAGTGGTTGTGGCCGTTGCCTTCGAGCATAAAGGCGAGGTGGGTGAACCAGACGAGCTGGACGCCCTGATGGAAGGTCTTGGGTGCGAACTCGGGCACGACGCGGCAGTTCTCGGCCATCGTCCGCAGCTCCTGACGGCGCTCCTCATTGTCGCACTCGGCGGCCATCTTCTCGGCGAGGTCTGCGTAGCGGTGCGCGTGGTCGATCAGGGCCTCCATGACGATGATGAAGCTCTCCCAGTTGTTCTTCCGGTTCAGGGCCTCGATGTCCGTCTCGGTCTGCGCGGCGATCTTGGCCTTGCACTCGTCGATGTACCAGCGGTAGCCGCGGTTGATGAGGTTATAGTAGTCGGGGGCATTGGAACCGGTGTCCTTCTCACGGCTGCCGATCGTGAAGACGCCCAGTTCCTCCATGAGGGCGGACTCCTCGTCGATCTGTGCTTTCGTGAAGTCGCCGAAGGTGTGGCCCTTCCACTGGGCGGCCAGAGCTTTCAGCTCATCTTTCTCACCGGGCAGGAACTGGTAGGGGTCATAGGGACGGGTATCGGCGGTGTCGATCTCGTCGGAGAGCCAGGACAGCACGTCGACGAACACCGGGCATCCGACGAGACGGGAGGCCATGTGGCCGGCCAGGATGGAATCCGGGTCGATGAAAATGGAGCGGTTCTCCAGAAAGTACTTGAAGAACTTCGCGCGGCGCAGAGTGTTCGGCTCCGTGGCGACACCCTGATAGTACTTCGTGACCAGACGAGCACGATCCAGGCAGATGGTGGGGGTGGTGGAACGCTGGCGATCTCTCAACCGCTTGATTCTCTCAGAAAGCATACTTTATAACTCCTCCTTGTTTATATCGGCAAAACCCGCCCGGTACCGATGGAACGGGTGATGTCTATGTGTTCGGGGCGTCTGCGCGGCAGAAGCAGGAATGCGGCTATTCCACTATATGGAATCATAAGAATGGATATTTACACGATTCCGCGCAGTGTATGCGTTGAATATAAAAAAGAAACGCTGCACGGACAAGCCGTACAGCGATAGTTCCCATGGGAATGGCTTCGGTGACGGCAAAGTCAAGGTTTGGTGCTGACGTATCTGACTTATCCCGACAACCCGGGCATCACAGTGACCCACTCGCGGGGCTTCTCACCCCATTCCGTTCCAGTACAGTGACCGGACGCACCCTTTATGCGATTGTGAAAAACGGTTACAAGTTCTCGTGTCAGTGTAATACAGCTATAAAAGCATGTAATACTGACTATGGACAGAACATAGCACATGAAAAGAAAAATTGCAATAGCTTTTGTCAAATTTTTCAAAAATTTTAATATTTAAATTCCAACATGTGAAAAATAGACGATATATCGAGGTGATGCTCAGGCAAGGTACGCTTTAACCGCAAAAGAATCTCGAAACTGAAAACTTTTATTGAAATTTGAGTTGTCAGATGCTATACTGATATTCGGAAAACGCGAAAGCAGGAGGAAGTACGATGGAAAACGAAAGTCTCACACATTACATGCGCGTAGCCGTCTCGCTCGCCGAGCGGATCGCCGCGGGGGAACTGCGGGAGGGGGAGAAGCTCTCCGGCCGCTCCAAGCTCTCGCCGGAGTATAACGTCTCGCCGGAGACGGTGCGCCGCGCGCTGCGTCTGCTGGCCGACATGAAGGTCGTGGAGGTGAAGGAGCAGAGCGGTGTCTACATCCTCTCCGCCGACAACGCCCGTCGCTACCTGCACCTGTGCGCGGGCAGAAACGACCTGCAGGAAAAGCAGCGCCGCCTGCGCCGCCTGCTCGCCCAGCAGGAGCAGCTGCACCGGCAGGTGACGGAGCTGTGCACCGCCATCCTCGACGAGACGGGCCGCACACCGGAGAGCCTGCCGAACTACAGCTGCCGCATCCCGGAAACCTGGGCGGGGAGCGGCAAAACGGTCGGCGAGCTCCAGTTCTGGCAGCAGACCGGCGCGACGATCGTCGCCATCCACCGCAACCTCGACTGCATCGTTTCCCCCGGCCCCTGTGCCGAGCTGTACGCGGGCGACAGCATCGTCTACGTCGGCGACGGGCAGGCCCGCGAGGCGGTCAGCCGCTTCTTCGCGTAAAGCAAGAGAAAAGAAAAAGAGAAAAAAGGAATCGAAAAGAAAGGAGCCATTCCGACATGGTACACAACGAACTGCACGCCATCGACCTCGGCATCATCGCCGCGTACCTCATCGCCATGGTCACCATCGGCGTGGTGATGGTCAAGCGCGTCCAGAACACCGACGACTACTACCTCGGCGGCCGGTCCTTCGGCCCGCTGGTGCTCATGGCCACCGTCTGCGCCACGATCATCGGCGGCAGCGGCCTGATGGGCCGCGCGGGCGTCGCCTACTCCAGCGGCTTCAAGGCGATCATGACGGCGCTGCCGTATCTGCTGGGGATGTTCATCTTCTCCGGCTTCGCCGGACGCATCTCCGCCGTGGGCACGACGTTCAGCGTCACGTCCATCCCCGACCTCTTCGAGCAGCGCTTCGGCAAAACGGCGAAGGTCATCCTCGGCTGCCTGATTGCCTTCACGATGATGGGCACCGTCGCCTCGCAGGTCACGGCCACCGCCACCATCATCAACATGCTCGGCAGCGAGATCGGCATCTCCTTCGAGCTCGGCGCGCTCATCGCCTGCGTCGTGTTCATGGTCTACACCGCGACGTCCGGTCTCTTCGGCGTCATCTATACGGACGTGTTCCAGTTCGTGATGCTGATCCTGTTCGTCTACATCATGATCCCCTCGGCGTCGGTCATGAAGCTCGGCGGCTTCTCCGTCTTTCTGGAGAACCTCGCCCCGGAGCTGGCGAAGCCCTATATCGACGGCAGCATCCTCAGCGACATCATCACCTACTTCGTCTTTACCCTCGCGGGCGCGGAGATGTGGCAGCGCGCCTTCGCCGCCAAGAGCCGCAGGGCCGCGAAGGAGGGACTCTTCCTCGGTACGTTCGTCTATGGCCTGACGATTCCGCTCGTCTGGTTCATGGGCGTCATCACGCACCAGCTCGTCAGCGCGGATAAGATCGCGCAGTACGGCTCGACGGACGCGGTCGTCCCCGCGCTCGCCATCGAGGTGCTGCCCGTCGGCCTGACGGGGCTGGCGCTGGCGGGCATCCTCTCGGTCATCATGTCCACCGCCGACAGCTACCTCATCGTCTCCGTCCAGACCTGCGTCCACGATATCTATAAGGTGTTCCACCCGAACATCCCGGAGAAGAAGGAGCTGCGCCTGACGCGCGTGTTTGCGATTGTCCTGCCGCTCGGCGCGCTGGTCATCGCGCTCTATATCAAGAATGCCTACAACATCCTGATGTTTGCCTGGAGCTTCTACGCCGCGGCCGCGGGTCTGCCGGCCTTCGCCGCGCTCTATTGGAAGAAGGCCACGAAGGCCGGCATCATCTCCGGCTATGCTGACGGCACCTTCAAGCCCGCCAACTCCCTGACCGGCTACGCTTTCATGAAGATGCTGCTGGGCGCTCTGGGCTATGATGCTTCCCGCGAGGGTTACACCGGCCCCAACTGGTCCATCGCTGTCGGCAAGCGTGCTCTGAACGCTGGTCTGGCTGATGATCTGGTTGGCGACTTCAACGGCGTCAAGGCTGTCACCCGTGAAGAGGCCTGCCTGTATGCCTTCAACATGCTGCAGGCTGACATGGTCGAGTACGAGAAGAACTCCACCGTCATCGTCGGCAACATCACCATCAAGGACACCTCCGACGCTAAGTCCAAGCGTTGGGGCAGTTCTGCCATCAACGATGGCAACATCGACGGCAAGAAGGGCGGCGACGGCTATGTCCAGTTCGCTGAGGAGTACTTCAACAAGCTGGTCAAGTCCGAGACCACCGATGACATGGGTCGTCCCGCTACCAAGTGGACCAACAAGGGCGACAAGATCGGCACCTATGCCGATAAGGCCAACCAGACCTACTACAAGAACGTCAAGCTGGGCAACATCTACTCCGATCTGGGCATGACCCAGAAGGACGAGCACGCCACCGTGATCGTCAACGGTGTCGAGGCGACCGACGTTGTTGTTTCCAAGAACAACGATCGTAAGATCTCCTCTTCCTCTGCTAATGACGGCCTGGTGGGCGATGGCTCCATCGTTGAGGTCTACTATAACGAGGATGACAACCATGTCACCATCGTTGCTGCTGACGTGTATGTCGGCGAGATCACCTCTAAGGAGACCAAGGCTGCCGATCCCTATGTTGTGGTTGATAGCAAGCTTCAGATGAAGAAGGTTGACGGCACCAACTACACTGGCTACACTGGCAACGCCACTCACTTCGAGTGCGACACCTCCGCTTTCGCTGAGGACGACATCGTTCTGTTCACCTATTCTCAGGCTGAAAAGTCCATCCAGACTGTTGTCAAGGCTGAGTCCACCGAGGGCATTGTCTCTGAGTACACCCTCACCAAGAGCCTGACCCTGGCTGACAAGGAGTACAAGTACGCCAAGAACATCGTGTTTGATTTCGGTGCCGAGAACATGATGAGAACCAAGAACACCTACACCATCTATACCGACGCCAACGGTCTGGTGATCTTTGTCACTGAGGCTGAGTTCAAGCCCACCGACTATGCCTTCGTTCTGGATGCCGAGGCCTCTTCTCAGACTGGCTTCAAGTTTGACCGTGCGAAGCTGGTTCTGGCTGACGGCTCTGTCAAGACCGTCTACACCGACGACAACTACGCCGATTGCAAGGGTTACATTGTGACCTATCGCGCCAACGGTGACAACGAGTATGTCCTGCGCAAGGCTCCCAACACCACCTTCAACGGCGGTACCATCGACGCATCTATGTTCAACGCCGATGCCAATATCCCGACCTATGGCGTTCTGACCGGCGGCAAGACTCCCGTGCGGACCAGCGCCACCACCTCTGATTTCTTCATGCAGAACGGCAACGCCAAGGTCTACCCCGGTAACGGCGCTACCCTGTATGCCAACAGCGAGACCGTGTTCGTGGTTGCTGAGTCCGACAGAACCGGCACCACTTACACTTCCTACACCGGCATCAAGAACGCTCCCTCCATCGATCCCAAGAACGCTCCCTCCATCGATCCCAAGGACACCGCTAAGGCTGAGATGGTCTACTATGTCCGCGGCAACAACCTGCTGGGCTTCGTCTTCGTCGACGCCACTGGCTGCGATGTGGTCAATGGCCGCAACGACATCACCTTCCTGGCTGGTAAGGAAGGCATGAGCAAGCTGAAGACCGACTCCGACAACAACAGCTACTACATGTACAACGCTGTGGTGGACGGCAAGATCACCACTGTGAAGGTCAGCTATGACGCCACCACTCTGGGCGCTGGCATTGAGAGCAACCGCGTGTACCAGAACGTGAAGTACAACAACAAGGGCACCATCGCCACTGGCGGCGCCGCTGTCACTGGCTATGATGTTGTTGAGAACAACACCACCGGTATCTGGAAGCTCAGCGGTGAGTACACCATCGGTCTGAACAGCACCACCACCGCTGCCGCTTCTACCCGTTACACCGTGGCTTCCGATGCTAAGATGTACCTGGTCGACACCGACGGTGTTATCACCAAGGTCGATGACGTGAAGAACTTCAAGTCTGACGCCACCGCTAAGGTCATCGCTCTGCTGGATAAGACCGACGGCGACATCGCTTACCTGTTCGTTCAGGAGACTGACAACGGCAAGAAGGAAGACGCTGGCGCGGCCGCTACTCCCGTCACCAGCCTGGTTCTGAACAAGGACGGCAGCAAGCTGAAGGCTACCGTGACTGGTACCACCGCTGGCAAGGAGTACGAGGTCAAGGTTTCCATGATCGTTAGCGGTGTGGAGAAGGCAATCGGGACTTATGAGTTCACCGGTGTTGCCGGTACCACTACTGTGACCCTGCCCATCGCTTGGGGTAGTGGTGTGACCTACACTGCTACCTGCGGTGACCAGTTTGCGACCTACACCGCCTAAGATCTCCCGCGACTGTTAGACGTATATAGACCCTAAGGTTTACGTTACGTCTGTTCCCCCCGGACTTCGGTCCGGGGGGACTTTTTATGCCCGCTCATTTGCGTTGTACAAATAACAAGCCCCGCACCAAACGGTGCGGGGCGTTTGCGCTTGACATTTTTCTCCGATTTGCTATAATCAAGATAGAAAAGGGCGCTGCGACAAGCGGTTAGCCCGGCATAGTGGATTTTGCTAAGAAATTCTTAGAAAACCGTCACCGGCCAGGGTGGCGGTTTTCGCCTTTCATACGAATCGTGACCGTATATCCGAAGATATGTAGTGTGATCGTAATAGGCATATCAACCACCTCCTCTCGGAGATGTGACCAACCGCCTGCCGTTCGTGCAGCGCCGTGTCGATCTTATCAAGTTCTCCATATTCTGTCAAGAAAAGCCCCCACTTCGGTGTGGGGCTTTTCTGCTGTTCCGGACGGAAACCCGCGCATTGTCCCGCTTCTGCTCCCGCCCCTGTATCCGCCGATTTCCGTCCCTCGTACCTGACCCTCCAAAAACCACCCGTCTTTTCCCGAAAAAACACGGGAAAAACGTTGAAAACCCTTGTATTATCAGTCATATAGGACTATAATGAAAAATATCTATGGCCAGACGGGCCTTGCGCCTGTGTCCGTTTCCATCCGCGGGAGAGCGCCCCGCCTGATTTTGAAAATTCCCCGCCCACCCCGGGTTACAACTTGAGAATGATCGGCGGTTGTAACAGACCGCTTTTTTAGCGGCTGTGCCCCGCTTTTGACCGTGAACTCTCATATAGGAGGCTTCTGCTTTGAGCGCGAAAAAATCAAGAAAAGACAACATTCCCGCCCCGGCGGCCCAACCCGCCGCCCCGGCTGAACATACAGAGAAAACCCCCATTTCCACCGCCCCTCAGCAGGGTTGCCGCGCGGAGGGTGTGTTCACTCGGAAGGATACCCTCATGGTAGTGCTCTATTCCGTCCTGCTCTTGCTCGCCATGACCGTCCAGACCGGCACCGTGAGCATGATCCTTTGCGCACTGGCTTTCCTGAGCCTGCTTGGAAAAAAGCCGCTGTCTCGCTTTGAACAGCGGCTGTCCGTGCCTGTATTGGGTTTGCTGGCCTTCGCCATCATCTACGGCGCGTCGGCCATCTGTTCTCCCTTTGGCGCCAGCGCCAAGTCCGAGCTTTATAAATTTATTGCAGCCTTCTCCCTGGCGGTCATTCTGCTGGCCCGCTTTGATCGGCGGCACGTTCCCGGTCTGCTGTGGGGCGGCGCGTCCGTTTCCACCGTCATCGCCCTGATCTCTCTGGATATGAGCTGCGGTCGGGTGCTGTTTGGGCCTTTCAACGCTTTGATGAACGCCTTGGGCATGGATTACACCAGCACTTTGCAGGAAAGTGCCGCCGCCCGTGTCAACGGCCTGTATAACGACGCCAACGTAACGGCGGCGCTGTTTTCTCTATCGCTGTTCGCGGCACTGTACCTCCTGCAAAATTCCACCTGCGTCTATCGGCGCTTGGCCGCGTCTCTGCTGGCCGGCGTCAACGCCGTGAGCCTGCTGCTCACCGGCAGCCGCGGCGCACTGCTCTGTTTCGCCGCCGCTTGTATCGTCTGGCTGATCGCGGAGCGGGCTGACCGGGTGGGCCTGTTCCTCCTGTTGGTGGAAACGGCCGTGACCATGATCGGCGCCGGTGTCCCGGCCTCATCCATGGCGAGTCGTGGAAACGAGACGGCGGTTGCGCTGTGCCTGTTCAGCGGTCTGATCCTCTTTGCGCTGGACGCTCTGGCCGGACGGCGTCTGACCGCTGTGTTGTCCGCTCACAAAAAGGCGGCACTGGCCGCAGTGTGCGCGCTCTGTGCCGTGACCGCGGCCCTCTGTGCGGCGGTGTTTCTCCATACCGGCCCGTACACCTTTGAAGAGGACGATTCCTACATTGTCTACGTTCTGCCAGACGGCATCACGGGGGACGCGACCATCACCGGCGATGTGGACGGCGACCCGCGGACTGTTGTCTATTCGCAGACCCTTTTGAATACGTATTTCGGCGGCAGAACAGATCTGTATAGCGGACCGTTCTCTCAGTGCGCCTTTACCGTGCCGGAGGATTCTGCCGGGCTCTATGTTATTATCGTGGGACAGGCGGGAGAGACGCTGCGGAGCATGGCGGTCAACGGCGAGAAAAAGATCGCCCTCAGCTACCCCTGGCTGCCGGAGGCGATCTCGTCACGGCTGCTCCGGAACAGCCTGCTGAAAAGCGACAGCTTTACCTTGCGATTGGAGTTTGATAAGGACGCGTGGAAAATTTTCTCCACAGCGCCGCTCCTCGGTCGGGGACTGGGTTCTACGGAAAACGTGACCCGCTCCGTGCAGTCCTTCCAGTATGAGTCCAAATACGCCCACAACCACCTGCTGCAAACCATGGCCGATACCGGACTGGTGGGAACGGCCTTTGCGCTGGCCTTTGTGCTGGGTTCTGCGTGGCTGTGTCTGCATGCCGTCCGGAAAGAGAAAGACAGTCTGGCTGCCGCGCTGCTGGCGGTGTGGGTCATGATGAACCTCCACAGCCTGATGGAGATCAACTTCTCCGTCCGGGGCTTCAAGTGCTTCGCCTATGTGCTGCTGATCCTCCCGGTCCTGCTCTATGCCAAACCGCAGCTGGCGGGGGACACTGCCAAGGCGCGGAAGCAGGCGAAAACCGTCGGTATTCTGGTGGTGGTCCTATACGCTTTGTATTTGGCCGTGTTCGGCGGCCTGCTGGAACGCGCCCGCATGACGGACCGGAAGGCGGAGCGGTTTGAGACCAGCGATGTATATGAATATCTGAATTTCCTCCGGGGCTGCGTCCGGGGCGACGTATTCGACCACGACACCTACCAGCGAAGCTATGTGGCCAACGCCGTACAGCTGGATGACCGCGCCTACAACGGCGATATGCTGAAATATGTGAAGCAGCTGCGCGCCTCCGGCACCTATGAGAATGACAGCGCGCTGGCCCGGTATTATTATCTGCCCCGTCAGGAGTGGGACGAGCTGTTTGACTGCTCTCTGGAGGGCATCCGTCAGGTGCGCTCCAGTCCCGACGGCTGGAACCTGCAAATGGATTTCTACCGCGAGGAAGTTCTGCCCGCCATGGGCGCGGACAACGCGGAAGCGTTTGTGGGCGGCGTTCTGGCCTTGGGCGACGCGCTGGACGCCATGAACGCCGAGGGCCGTCTGGAAACGGTGGAGCTGAATGAAACGAACCAGTCGTTTTTGACGCTGTGCCGCTCCGTGAAGGAGCAGGCTTTGTCCGGTCAGGACGCTTACACGATTCTGACTATGTTGGCCCAAAGCGGAGAAGGGGAGGCGGAGGACGCCGCCCAATAAGCAAAAAACACACCGGTTTGCCGGTGAAGGAGTACCTATATGAGCCGATTTCGGAGACAGCTGCTGTTCCTCTGCGACGCGTTCCTGTTCGCGGTGGCAGTGGCGGCTTACAAGTTCATCACGATGCTGCTGCCCTATACCGCCACCGGCGCGGAGGAGAACTTCTGGGGCAACACGGCGCTGCTGTACGGATGTACGGTCCTTGCCCAGCTGGTGTTCAAGACCTACGACAGCCTGTGGCGGTATGCCGAGAGCCGGGAATATCTCATGCTGATCGCCTCGGCGTTCTGCGGCTTTACCGTTTATGAGACCATCGCCCGATTAAGCGGCGTGGGGGTCATTTCCTTCGTGCTGCTGGCGGCCATCGCCAGTTTGTGGGTGCTGGAAATGCTGGTGGTGCGCTTCGGCTACCGCAGTTACCGCGCCCGGTTGCTGCGCAGCCGGCAGTCGGGTACGATCCCCGTGGCCATCATCGGCGCGGGGGCGGCGGGTGTGCAGCTGCTCAACGAGATCCAACACAACCCCAGCAGCCGCTATACCGTCCAGTGCTTTTTCGACGATGACGAGGGCAAGGTCAACAAGCGGATTCGGAACGTGCCGGTCAGCGGAACGATCTCGCAGGCGCTGTCCCGTATGCGGGCCATGGACATCCACGAGGCCATCTTCGCCATCCCCTCCATGGATGAGTTCCACCGCAAAGAGATCCTGCGGCAGCTGACAGACCGGAGCATCAGAGTTTCCACGCTGCCCAGCACGCTGGAACTGATCGACCGGAAGCCCATCCGCCAGCAGCTGCGGGAGGTGCGGATCGAGGATCTGCTGGGCCGGGACGCCATTCAGCTGGACATTTCTGCCGTGGCGGGCCTGCTGTCCGGGCGTACCGTGCTGGTCACCGGTGGCGGCGGCTCCATCGGCAGCGAGCTGTGCCGCCAGATCGTCAAGTACGGTCCCAAGCGGCTGGTCATCTTCGATATTTACGAGAACAACGCCTACGACATCCAGCAGGAGCTGCTGTACCAGTACGGCAGAGATCTGCCCCTCAGCGTGGAGATCGGCTCCGTCCGGGATCCCCGGCGGCTGGAGCTGCTGTTTGATACCTACAAGCCCGACGTAGTGTTCCACGCCGCCGCCCATAAGCACGTCCCCCTGATGGAGACCAGCCCCCAGGAGGCCATCCGCAACAACGTGTTCGGCACGCTGAACACCGTCCGGGCGGCAGACGCCCACGGCGTCAAGAAGTTCATCCTGATCTCCACGGATAAGGCCGTGAACCCCACCTCCGTCATGGGCGCCAGCAAGCGCCTGTGCGAAATGGTGGTGCAGTCCATGGCGGGCTGCTCCCAGACCACCTTCGCCGCGGTGCGCTTCGGCAATGTGCTGGGCTCCAACGGCTCCGTGGTGCCCCTGTTCCGCCGCCAGATCGCGGGGGGCGGCCCCGTCACCGTGACGGACAAGCGGATCATCCGCTATTTCATGACCATCCCCGAGGCCGCCCAGCTGGTGCTGGAGGCGGGAGCCATGGCCAAGCAGAACGAACTGTTCGTGCTGGACATGGGCCGTCCGGTGAAGATATTGGAACTGGCGGAGAACATGATCCGTCTGTCCGGCTATGAGCCGTACCGGGACATCGAGATCGTGGAGACCGGTCTGCGCCCCGGCGAGAAGCTCTACGAGGAACTGCTGGTGTCCAGCCGGGATCTGGAAAAGACGGTTAACGGCATGATCTTCGTGGAGCACCAGCCCCCGGTGACGCCGGAGGAACTGGAACGTAAACTGACGTTATTGAATGACGCGCTGGAAAAAACCATGCGGACGGAGGATATCTCCTGCATCCGGGAGGTGCTGCACCGGGTGGTGCCCACCTTCCACGAGCCGGAGGAGGTCAACCGGACGCAGGGCGAGGAAGTAGAAGCGCCCGCCCCTGCGGTCTCCTGACCGTCTGAAGTCTGCATTATCTGAAAAAAGGAAGTGTCCGTATGTTTTCTCCCGAAAAGATCGCATTCAAGCCCTTCGCGCAGAAGGCTTTTCTCGCCACCCCCACCATGCACGGTGAGGAGCTGGACTATATCCGTCTCGCCTACGATACCAACTGGATGAGCACCGTGGGCGAGAATATTAACGAGGTCGAGCGCATTGCCGCCGAAAAAGCGGAGGTCGGTTATGCGGTCGGCCTCGCCTGCTGCACTGCCGCGCTGCATCTGTGCGTGAAGCTGGCGGGGGAGCGGCTCTACGGCAAGCCCCCCATCAGCCACGGCGCGCTTGAGGGGCGGCGTGTGTTCTGCTCGGATATGACCTTTGATGCCACGCTGAACCCCGTGGTCTACGAGGGCGGCATCCCCGTCTTTATCGACACCGAGGCGGACAGCTGGAACATGGATCCTGTGGCGCTGGAGAAGGCGTTTGCGCTCTATCCCGAGGTGAAGCTGGTGGTCATGGCCCATCTCTACGGCTTCCCCGCCAAGGTGGACGAGATCAAGCGCATCTGTGAGGCTCACGGCGCGCTGCTCATTGAGGACGCTGCAGAGGCCATGGGCGCCACGGTGAACGGCAAGCAGTGCGGCAGCTTCGGCGACTACGCCGCCATCTCCTACAACGGCAACAAGATCATCACCGGCTCTGCCGGCGGCTGCCTTCTGACCAACTCCCTTGAAGACGCCAACCGCGCCCGGAAGTGGGCGACGCAGGCCCGGGAGAACGCCGCGTGGTATCAGCACGAGGAAGTGGGCTACAACTACCGCATGAGCAACGTCGTCGCAGGCGTGGTGCGGGGCCAGTACCCCCATTTGGAGGAGCATATCGCCCAGAAAAAGGCGGTCTATGAGCGCTACCGTGAGGGTCTGCGGGATCTGCCCGTGACCATGAACCCCATCGTGGCGGGCACGGAGCCGAACTACTGGCTCTCCGCCCTCATCATTGACGAGGACGCCATGTGCCCCCAGGTGCGGAGTGATAACGAAGCCCTTTACCGCCCTGAGACGGGGAAGTCCTGCCCTACGGAAATTTTGGAGGTTTTGGCGCGGTACAACGCCGAGGGCCGCCCCATCTGGAAGCCCATGCACATGCAGCCCATGTACCGTCTGCACGAGTGCGTGGGCCGGGAGGGAAGCCTCCGCTGCCGCACCAACGCCTATATCGCCGGCGGCGTTCCCGATGTGGGCGCGGACATTTTCCAGCGGGGCCTGTGCCTGCCCAGCGACAACAAGCTGACGGAGGAGCAGGTGGACGGCATCATCGCGCTGATCCACGCCTGCTTCGCGTAAAAAAGAACATAGGAAGTTATTTTTGTGAAACAGGGAAAGCAGGGCGTCTACGCCCGTTACATCAAGCGAATTTTGGATGTTCTTCTCTCCGGCTGCGCACTTATCGTGCTGTCCCCGGTGCTGCTGATCGTGGCTGTTCTGGTGCGGACAAAGCTGGGCAGTCCCGTCATTTTCTGTCAGGAACGCCCCGGCAAGGACGAGAAGATCTTCAAAATGTATAAGTTCCGCTCCATGACGGACGCGCGGGATGAAAACGGCGAACTCCTTCCCGATGAGGTCCGCCTGACGAAGTTCGGCCGCGCCCTCCGCTCCACAAGCCTTGACGAACTGCCGGAGCTTTGGAACATCTTCAAGGGCGATATGTCCATTGTCGGCCCCCGGCCCCTGCTGGTGCGGGATGTAGCGTATATGGATGCGCAGCAGCATCGTCGGCATGAGGTGCGCCCCGGATTGACGGGTCTCGCGCAGGTCACGGGGCGTAATGCGTTGGATTGGGATACCAAGCTTGCGCTGGATGTGTCCTATGTGCAGCGCGTGACCCTTGCGGGTGATCTGAAGATCCTCTTTGCTACCGTAGGTAAGGTTGTACGGCGTGAGCAGGTGGCATTTGAAACAGAAGGATATGACATGGATCTGAAGGACTGGAATGAGATGAAGGCACAAAAACAAAGGGAGCGTGAAACGATACAATGCTGACCGTCTATACCATCGAGCAGACCGCGGCGTGGGACGCTCTTGTGCGTACCTTTTCCAATTATGATGTCTACTACCTCTCCGGCTATGTGAAGGCGTTCCAACTCCACGGCGATGGCGAGCCGCTTCTCTTTTACGGAGAGGCGGACGGCGTGCGGGGCATCAATGTGGTGATGAAGCGGGATATTGCCGCAGATCCCCATTTTGCCGGAAGTCTGCCCGCCGATACCTATTTTGATTTTGCCACGCCCTACGGCTACGGTGGTTGGCTGCTGGAGGGGGCGGGCGACCCCGCGCCCATCTTTGCCGGCTATGAGCGCTGGTGCGGAAAACACGGCATCGTCAGCGAGTTCGTGCGTTACCATCCCGTGCTGAAAAACCATGCGCGGATGGAAACAGCGTATGAGGTCACGGCGCTGGGCGGAACCATCGCCATGGACCTGACTTCTCCGGAAACGATTTGGGTGAACTTGTCCAGTAAAAATCGGAATGTGATCCGAAAGGCGCAAAAAAACAATGTGCGCATCTATTCCGGGCGCAGTCCGGAGCTGTTTGAGATCTTCCGGGAGATTTACAACGCCACCATGGACAAGGACAACGCATCGGATTACTATTACTTCGCGCCGTCATTCTACGAGAGCGTGTGCAAGGATCTGCCTCACAATAGCCAGATTTTCTACGCACAGCTGCCGGACGGCACGGTCATCGCCTCGTCAATCATGCTGTGGGCGAATGGGCGGATGAACTACCACCTTTCCGGCTCTTGCAGAGAGTATCAAAGCCTTGCTCCCACCAATCTCCTGCTGTATCAGGCGGCGTTGTGGGGATATGAAGCAGGCTGTAAAACGCTGCATTTGGGTGGCGGCGTCGGCTCCGGCGAGGACAGCCTCTTTGCGTTTAAAAAGAGTTTCTTCCGCGGAGAGCCATGCCGCTACCATATCGGCCGGAAGATTTTTGATGCGGAAAAATATTCCGCGCTCTGCGCACTGCGCACAGACCTCCCCAACAGCGGCTTTTTCCCCCGCTATCGGGCGTAAACCACAAAAAAGGGAGTTATCCATGAAAACAAATATCTGGATCTTAAACCACTACGCAAGTGATATGTACTTCGACCACGGCGGACGGCACTACAATTTTGCCAAGTTTCTCCGCCGCGCCGGTTACGCGCCCGTCATTTTCGGCGCCAACAGCAAGCACGGCAAGGCCGAGCGCTTCTTTGAGACCGACGCACTGTGGGAGGAGCACGTTGCTGAGGAGATCGACACACCCTTTGTTTTTGTCCGCGCCCGCACCTATACCGGAAACGGTAAGCAGCGCGTACTGAATATGATCGACTTCTACCGCAACGTGAAGAAGGCCGCGAAGGAGTACGCCGCACAGCACGGCAGGCCCGACGTGATTTTTGCCTCATCCGTCCATCCGCTGACGCTGGTGGCAGGCATTCAGCTGGCGAAGCAGTTCGGCGTGAAGTGCGTTTGCGAGGTGCGGGATCTCTGGCCGGAGAGCATCGTCGTGTACTCCAATCGCTTCACGAAGGATAACCCCTTGATCAAGCTCTTGTATCGTGGTGAAAAATGGATCTATAAGAGAGCCGATGCCCTGGTGTTCACCATGGAGGGCGCTTATGACTACATCACCGAGCAGGGCTGGGAAAAGGACATCCCCCGCTCCAAGGTGCACTACATCAACAACGGCGTCGATCTGGAGCAGTTTGATTATAATACAGAGCATTTCCACGTGGACGATCCCGATCTGGACGATCCGAACACCTTCAAGGTGGTCTATACAGGCTCCATCCGCAAGGTCAACAATTTGGGTCTGCTGCTGGATGCGGCGAAGTGTGTGACCGATCCCCGCGTCAAGTTCCTGATCTGGGGCGACGGTGACGAGCGTGAAGTGTTGGAGCGGCGGGTCCGTGATGCGGGTCTTACCAATGTGGTGTTCAAGGGCAGGGTGGAGAAGAAATACATTCCCTCCATCGTCAGCCGCGCAAACCTGAACTTTGCCCATAATTCGTTTACCTATCTGTTTAATTACGGTATCAGCTTCAACAAACTGTTTGATTACTTTGCTGCGGGACAACCAATTCTCTGCGACTTTCCCTGCCGCTATAACCCAGCCATCATCTACGGTGCGGGGATAGAAGTCCGTGATACGCAACCGCAGGAGATTGCCGCAGTCATCGGTCAACTGTCGGAACTTCCTGCGGAGCAGCGCCGACTTATGGGCGCCAACGCCCGCCGCGCCGCGGAGGACTACGACTTCAAGCGCCTGACGGACAAGCTGATAGCAGTCATCGAGAGCATCCCCGAAAAGTAACCGAGCCGAATTTCAAAAGAAAGTGTGATCCCATGCAATTCATCGACCTGAAAGCGCAATACGCCGCCCTCAAGGGCGAGATCGACGCCAACATACAGGACGTCCTGAACGACGCCGCGTTCATCGGTGGCAAATATGTCAGGGAGCTGGAAACCCAGCTTGCCGCCTTTACCGGCCGTAGGCACTGCATCACCTGCGCCAACGGAACCGACGCCCTCCAGCTTGCGTTCATGGCGCTGGGCGTGGGGGAGGGGGACGCGGTGTTCGCCCCCGACATGACCTTCATCTCCTCCACGGAGCCCGCCGCCATGTTCGGCGCGGTGAGCGTTTTCTGCGACATCACCCCCGACACCTACGACCTTGACCCCGCAAGCCTTGAGCGGCAGATCAAGGCAGTGCTGGCAGAGGGGAAGTATACCCCCAAGGCGGTGGTGGCGGTGGACATTCTCGGCAACCCCTGCGACTATGACGCCGTTTCCGCCGTCTGCGAACGATACGGCCTTGCCCTCATCGAGGACGCGGCCCAGAGCTTCGGCGCGGAATATCATGGGAAAAAGGCATGCTCCTTCGGACGCATCGCTACCACCTCCTTCTTCCCGGCAAAGCCGCTGGGCTGCTACGGCGACGGCGGCGCGGTGTTCACCGATGACGATGCGCTCAACGACCTCATCCGCTCCCTCTGCGTCCACGGCAAAGGCCCCGGCGGTAAGTACGACAATATCCGCGTGGGCATGAACTCCCGTTTGGACAATTTGCAGGCGGCGGTTTTGCTGCCCAAGCTGAAAGCCTTGGCGGACTACGAGACCGTCGCCCGGCAGACCGTGGCGGGGCGCTATAACGCCGCCTTTGCCGGGAAATTCACCACGCCCTTTGTGGCGGAGGGCTGTCTGTCCGCGTGGGCGCAGTACGCGCTGCTGGCGGAGGACACCAAGCAGCGTGACCGCGTTATCGCCCACCTGACGGAGAAGGGCATTCCCAACATGGTCTACTATCCCACGCCGCAGCACGCCCTGCCGGTGTTCCGGGACGAACCGACTTACGGCGAAACGTTCCGGAACGCCAATGACTACTGCGCCCGGACTTTCTCCCTGCCCATGCACCCCTATCTGACGGAGGCGGAGCAGGAGACGGTCATCGCCGCGGTTTTGGAGGCGCTGTGATGGCGGAGAAAGCTTATTTCGTCCACGAAAGTTCCTGCATCGACGATGATGTGGAGATCGGCGAGGGCACGAAAATCTGGCATTTCTGTCACATCCAGCGGGGCGCGCGCATCGGTAAGCGCTGCTCACTGGGGCAGAACGTCAATGTCAGCAATCATGTAAAGATCGGTGACGGCTGTAAAATTCAGAACAATGTCTCCCTCTACGAGGGCGTGGAATTGGAAAACGATGTGTTCTGCGGGCCCTCTTGCGTCTTTACCAACGACCTCACGCCCCGCGCTAAGTATCCCAAGGGCAGCGCGGGCTACAAAAAGACCCTCGTCCGTGAGGGCGCGTCCATTGGCGCCAACGCCACCGTTGTCTGCGGGCATACGGTGGGGAAGTGGGCGCTCATCGGTGCGGGCGCCGTTGTGGCCAGCAATGTGCCCGACCACGCGCTGATGCTGGGGGTCCCCGCGAAGCAGTGCGGCTGGGTCTGCGAGTGCGGACAGAAGCTGTGTCCGGATCATGTGGCACAGTTCCGCTGCCCGGACTGCGGACGCACGTACCAGTTAAAGGAAGAACAGCTTGAAGAAATAAAATAAAAACCGCTGTCCTTCGCTGTCGGAGGGAAGAGCGGTACAGAGGAGTAACAGATATGGAGTTTGACGCGATTTATCAGGGACTGATCACCGGGGAGGAAAAGCTGGCTCTGGTGGGTCTCGGCTATGTGGGTATGCCCCTTGCGGTGGAGTTTGCCAAGCACGTTCCGGTCATTGGCTTTGACATCAATGAGAAGCGGGTGAACGAATACGCCAACGGCATCGACGCCACCAACGAGGTGGGCGAGGGCCTCAAAACTACCACGGTGGAGTTTACATCGGACGCCTCCCGCCTGAAGGATGCGAAGTTCCTGATCGTCGCCGTGCCCACGCCGGTCAACCCGGACAACACGCCGGATCTGCGCCCCATCGAGGACGCGTCCCGCACCGTGGGCCAGAACCTCACCCCCGGCAGCATCGTGGTCTTTGAGTCCACGGTGTACCCCGGTGTGACAGAGGACATCTGCATCCCCATCATCGAAAAGGAATCCGGCCTCAAGTGCGGCGAGGACTGGAAGATCGGCTACTCTCCCGAGCGTATCAACCCCGGCGACTGCGTGCATACCCTGACCAATATCCAGAAGATCGTCTCCGGCATGGACGAGGAGAGCGCCCGGGAGATCCAGAAGGTCTACAACATTGTCATCAAGGCCGGAACGTTCCCCGTCTCCACCATCAAGACCGCCGAAGCGGTCAAGGTGATCGAGAACAGCCAGCGGGACATCAACATCGCCTTTATGAACGAGGTCGCCATGATCTGCGACCGCATGGGCATCGATACCGACGAGGTGCTCACCGGCATGAATACCAAGTGGAACGCCCTGGGCTTCCGCCCCGGACTGGTGGGCGGCCACTGCATCGGCGTGGACCCCTACTACCTCACCAGCGCCGCCGAAGCGCTGGGTTATCACAGCCAGATCATTCTGAATGGCCGCAAGGTCAACGACAGCATGGGCGCGTTCGTGGCGGACGCCGCCATCCGGCAGATGATCGAGGCTGGCAAGGCGCCGAAGAAGGCCACGGTGGTGGTTCTCGGCATCACCTTTAAGGAAAACTGCCCCGACACCCGCAACAGCAAGGTGGTGGACATCATCAACCGCCTGCGGGAGTATGACATCCAGCCTGTTGTGACCGATTCCTGGGCGGACGCCGAGGTTGCCAAGCAGGTCTATGACGTGGATCTGGTTCCTTTCGACGAGATCCCCAAGGCGGACTGCGTCATCGTGGCGGTGGGCCACGGCGAATTCCGCGCCCTGTCCCTCATGCAGCTTCGTGACCTGTTCAAGAGCGAGCTTTCCAACGATGAGCGGGTGCTCATCGACGTGAAGAGCCTGTACCGCATGGACGAGCTGAAGGCCTCCGGCCTGCGCTTCTGGCGGCTGTAAGAGAGGAGAACATATTTTATGACCTACGCGCTCATCGGCTGCGGCCGCATCGCGGTCAACCACATCAAGGCCGCGCTGAATAACAAGCTGAATATCGTCGCTGTGTGCGACGTTCTGCCCGAGAAGATGGAGGAACTGCTGGCGAAGTATGACCTCCAGAATGACGATTCCATCGCCCGCTACACGGACTATAAAAAGCTGCTGGCCGAGCATCCCGACTTGCAGCTGGCCTCCATCGCCACGGAGAGCGGAATCCACGCCGAGATCGCCCTCGCCTGCATCGACGCAGGAGTGAACGTCATCATTGAAAAGCCCATGGCCATGAGCATGGATGACGCGGACGAGATCATCCGCCGGAGCGAGGAAAAACACGTCAAGGTTGCCGCCTGCCATCAGAACCGCTTCAACGTGGCGGTGCAGGAGCTGCGCCATGCCGTGGAGGGGGGCCGCTTCGGAAAGCTCTCCCACGGCAGCATTCACGTCCGCTGGAACCGTGACCGGAACTACTACGATCAGGCGCCGTGGCGGGGTACCTGGGCGCAGGACGGCGGTTGCCTGATGAACCAGTGCATCCACGGCATCGACCTGCTGCGCTGGATGATGGGGGACGAGGTGGACGAGGTCTACGGCGTCACGAAGCAGCAGTTCCATGACTACCTCCAGTGCGAGGACATCGGCATGGCCGTTGTGAAGTTCAAAAACGGCGCGGTGGGCACCATCGAGGGCACGGTAAACGTTTACCCGAAGAACCTTGAGGAGACCCTCTATCTCTTTGGCGAGACCGGCACGGTAAAGCTGGGCGGCACCTCCACCAACAACATCGACGTATGGAATTTTGCCGACGAGGGTGCGGAGGATGCCAAGAACAAGGGTTTGCAGGAAGCCACCAGCAATGTCTACGGCAACGGCCACACCAGCCTGTTCGCCGATATGATGGACGCCATCGAGCACGACCGCAAGCCCTATGTGGACGCAGTGGCGGGCCGCAACGCCCTGGAGATGATCTTAGCCATCTACCAGTCCGCCGCCACCGGCAAGCCGGTGAAACTGCCCCTCACGCACACCGCCAGCACCGACTTTACCGGCCGCTTCGACAAATAACAAGAGGAGGGCAGTATTCTGCCATGAGCTTACTCCAGATGCTTAGATCGGTGGTCATCCGGCTGAACGGTGACCGCAACACGCTTTTCGATGTTCCGATGGCGCGGCAGAAGGCCATTTTAGAGGGCCTGCCGGAGCCGAAGGATCTGCTCAAGCGCGCTTACGCGCAATACCGTTGCCAAATGATGCTGGAGCGCCCCATCCTCCGCGCGGGGTATCAGCTGGCGGCCATGCTGCTTCTGCCCGTTTACCGGAGACAGCTGCTGCGCCGCCCCGCTTCCCGCAAAGAGGAGACGGCGGATGCCGTATTTGCGTTTGGCGGCCCGGACACGATCCTCCCATGCTCGCTCCGGCAGGAGTACCCCGGTATCCGGCAGGTGCGGGACTTCCAGAACGCGCTGTTTCTGACGAGGGAGGACTGCTCCTTTCTGCGTGAGCTGGCGCGCCGCTATCCCACGGCGTTTTACTTCCGCTTCAAGTGCATGGCGAAGCTCGCCATGTACCGGAGCCTGTATGAGACGTACCGCCCTAAAGCCATTATCGTCAGCGAGGAATATTCCTACACCTCCTCCTTTCTGACGGAATACTGCCATCGTCTCGGTGTGGAGCACATCAATGTGATGCATGGGGAGAAGCTCTACTATATCCGTGACTCTTTCTTCTGCTTTGACCGCTGCTATGTGTGGGACGAATGCTACCGCAGACTCTTTTGTGATCTGCGGACGGAGCCTATGCAGTTCCGGGTGGAGCTTCCGCCATCCATGCTGCCGTGGGAAAAGCCGTCTACGCCCCCGGAAGTGGATCTCACTTATTATTTGCAGGCGGAACCCACTGAGCAGCGTATGCAGATCGCCGCAGCCTTGCACACGCTGCAGGCACGTGGCATGGTCATTGCGGTCCGTCCACACCCTCTTTATTGCGATGATACTCTGCTGGAAATATTTTCCGGCTTCACACTCGAGATGCCGGGTAATTGCAGCATCGAACAGTCGATCCTGCGCACAAAATGCGCCGTATCCCTCTACTCCACCGTGCTGTTGCAAGCCTCGATCAACGGCGTGGCGGTGGTGATCGACGATCTGACCGCACCGGAGCGCTTCGCGCAGCTTAAATCGCTGCGCTATATCATGCTGGACAAGCCCCACGGGCTGCTGTCCGCGCTGTTACAGGAGGAATCCCCAACGTGAACGATACCTTGAAACGATTGCGGCAGAGCCGCTGCCTTCCGTATCTCGCTGCGGCGCTGAGCTTTCTTGTTGCATGGACCGGCGAAACAGGCAGCCTTGTGTGGGGGGGACTTTGTATCCTGCTCTCCCTGCCGCTGCTGGCAGCGCCGGAATATCTGCTGGTTCCGCTGCTGTCCGCTGTCTTATTGGACAATAACTGCAATCTTCTCCCGGGACTGACCGCCTCCCGCTATTTTACGATGCTGTTTTTGGCAGTTGAGGGGCTGAGTGTCCTCCTGCGGGAGAAGCCAGGGCAGTGGGTGCGGCGGTTTGCCTATCCTGTTCTTCTGATCCTCTATGTCCTTGTCTCGGCGGTCTTTGTCGGACACTGTTTTTCTCTTCAGGTATTCACCCTTGGCATGAACATCGCCTTAGCGGTACTGATGGCGGCGCTCCCCAGTCCGCGCAGGGTACGGCTCTGGCGGTTTCTCCCGTGGAGCGCCGCCGCCGCAGTCTCCTATATGCTCTTCTGCCTGAATTTCCGCGAAGTCACGGTCATAAGCGGCCGCTACTGGTTTATGGGCGCCACCAACGTCAACGTTGTCGGGTTGACCCTCGCCCAGACCGCTGTCCTGTTTTTCGCGGCCATGGCTGTGCAGCCCATTGACCGCAAGGGTGAGTGGAGATCTGCCGGCTGTTTCATTGGCTACGTGCTCTCGCTGTATCTGCTGGTCCTCACCGGCGCGCGCAGCTCTCTCTTCGGTCTGGTGGCTGGCTGCGCCGTGCTGGGCGTACTGTTGCTGCTGCGCAGTAAACAGGGGGGAGGACGCCGCCGCCAGACGACGAACCTTGCCGTGACCTGCTGCCTGTCCGCCGCCCTCTGCCTGACCGCGCCGCAGCTTCAGCAGCGCGTGGAGCTTTGGCGGTACGATATGGCGCATCCGGCTCCTCCGGTGGAGGAGGTCCAGCCTGATCAGCCGGAGACTCCACCGGAAAATATTCCGGCGCAGCCGGAGCAGCCCAGCCGGGAGGAGACCGTTGAACAGCTTCAGGAAAATACCGACTCCTTCTGGCGCCGCATGAACCCTTTCAGTGCCTATTGGGGCAAAACCGCCGGCCGCGCGGAGATCTGGCAGATCCTAATCGAGCACTCCATCAAGCCCCATCCTCTGACGGGGAGCGGCTTTGGCAGTGCCTGTGATATCCTGCAAGCCAACGGAGGTCATCCCATCGGCGCGCATAACCTTTTGATCGGTCTCCTCTCCGATCTGGGACTGATCGGCCTGCTTCTGTTCGGTATCCCGATGGCGGGTCTCCTCTGCCGCCTTCTCCGCCGAAAGAATCCTGTGGCGCTGCTGCCGCTGGGGATGATCGTCACCGCCCTTGCTGCCGGCATCGGTGAGGATACCTATACCGAGCGTTTCCTCTGGTACGCGGCGGGGCTTGCCCTGTGGCTTTTAGAGACCGCAACTACTCATCAGGATGAAGAAAAGGAAGTGACCAACGATGAAAGTCCTGTTTGTGACGCCGTATCTGTACAGTGAAGAGCTTCCCGGCTTTCAGAGAAACCGGACGGGCTTCGGCATCCTGCTTGAGCAGATGACGGAGTACATCGGAGACCGCTGTGAGCTTTCTATTTTCAGTAATGTCATCACGCCTGAAGCGCGCTGCCACGAGGCGCGGATCCTCTCGCACACCTGGAGCGACGTGTTCCGTAGCGCGGGATGCAAGGGGGCGCTTGCGGGCGTCGGTGCGTTTTTCCATGCGTCCGGCTCTCTCTCATCCCGTCTGCATGACGGTTATTACCGCATGAACTGCGCCGCGCTGCGCCGCGCCATCGCGGAGACGCAGCCGGATCTGATCCACTGCCACGGTATTGGTGAGACGCTGCGCTGGTACTACGATGTGTGCCGGGAGAGCGGCGTGCCCACGGTAATGACGCTCCACGGGCTGAACGCGCAGCTGCCCCAGGTTTCGAAGGCTGACGCCATGTCTGAGGTCACCTTTCTTCGCGAGGCGGATGCGGCGCATTGGCCGGTATCGCTCATCAGCAGCGGCATCAAAAAACGCCTGTACCGTGAGCCTTACAGCCTCACGGACGGCGCGTCCATTGATGTGATCCTAAACGGCGTCGCGATGCATCCCGCCGTCGATCTGCCGGGACTGCGGGAGGAATACGGGCTTTCGGCGGACGCGCTGCTTTGCGTCTGTGCCGGAAGTGTTTGTGATCGAAAAAATCAGGCGCAGCTTGTCCGCGCATACGAGCTGCTTCCCGCGGAAATACGCGGCCGCCTGCACATTCTGCTGGTTGGGCCGATAGATGAAAGCTACCCGATCCGGGAGGAAATTGCCCGGCTCACCGCCCCCTCTCATGTGCATCTGCTGGGATTTGTCCCGCAACCCAAGCTGCTCTCCCTTTACCGCATTGCCGATATAACGGTTTTGCCCAGCAAGGACGAGGGCTTCGGCCTTTCTCTGGCGGAGAGCTTCGTACAGGGCACGCCCTGCGTGACTTTCGCGGACCTTGATGCCGCCGAGGATCTGTATGACCCCTGCGCCATGCTGCTCTGCCATAAGCGCAGCGACGAGGCGCTGTCCGCCGCCATTGCGCAGGCGCTGGAAACCGCCTGGGATCATGACGCCATCCGCCGCCACGGGCGGAACTTTTCGCTGGACGCCATGGCGGACCGCTATCTGACATGGTATCAAAGCATTGTAAAGGAATGACCTATGCAAAATAACCGTTCGGCATCTCTTGTAAAAAGTTCGCTTTCCATCACTGTTGTTCTCTTAGTATGCAAGACCCTGAGCTTTGCGCGGGATATGCTGCTGGCGAACTATCTGGGCGCGTCGGAACTGTCCGATGTGTTTCTGGCAAGCTCAGGCGTGCTGTTCCTGTTCACCTCTTTTGTCCGTTCTCCCTTTGCCACCTCGTACCTGCCTATCGCCACGGAGCACTATCTTCATGACCCGGAACAGGGAAGAAGCCCCTTTTTCGGCAAGATCTACAGCGCAGCGCTTGCCCTGGGCACGATTTTTCTTTTGGCCATGCTCCTGTTCCTCCGCCCGTTGGTGGAGTTGATGGTCCCCGGCTTCAGCCCGGAGGCCAAGGCGCAGCTGACGAATTTGCTTTTCCTTCAGCTGCCGGTTGTCCTGTTCGTGATGGTCTCCATCGTGGTCTTCGGCAATCTGCGGCTTTTGGGACGGCTGAGCCTTGCGGAGTCCTCCAACGGCGTGATCGCGCTGGTATATGTGCTCTATCTGCTGCTGTTCCGTCATCATATCACAGCAGTGGGCCTTGGCCTGAGCACGGTCGCCGCCTACGGTGTGTCACTTTTTCCGTACATGGCCACGGCTGCTCGCGGCGGGATCCCGCTGCGTCTGCGCAGGTTTTCCTGTAAGGATCCTGAAATACGGGAGATCTTTCTTGCCATGCTGCCCTTTTTGCTCTCAGACTGCGCCAAGCAGGTCAATTCGGTGGTAGACCGCATTGTGGCGTCTCTGCTGGACAGCGGCAGCGTCACCATCCAGTCCTACGCCAGCAAAATGACCATCACCGAGGTAGGGCTGATCTCCACTGCCGTGAGCATGGTGATCTTTGCGCAGGCCTCCCGCCTCAGCGCGGAGCATGATACCGGCGGCCTTGAGGAGTTGGTCAGCTCCGGCCTGAAATTTGTCAGCTTTCTGGTCATTCCCTGCTGTGTGGGAACGATCCTCTACCGCTATGAGATCATCTCCGTCCTCTTTGGCCGTGGCGCTTTTACGCAGGAAAATGTACGGCTCACCGCCAACACCATGATGATCTACGCCGTTGGTATGCTCGGTACAGGCATACAGGATGTGCTTTCCCGTACGATGCACGCGACCAAGCACCGGAAATTTCCGGCTATGTTAGGCGCCGGGAGCGTGCTGCTCAATACCGTCTTAAATCTGCTGCTCTACCGGCCCTTTGGGGTGTACGGCCTCGCGGCCGCGTCCTCGGCGGCGCTTCTTCTGAAAATTCCGTTTTACGCCGTATACACCCACCGCAGAGTCGTCCCTTTTACCGATGGGCGCGGCATCGTGAAAAGCACTTTCCTGACCACCGCACTGGCCTTTGCCGCCTGCTTCCTGTCCCTTCCGGTCAAGAGCGTGGTCCTCGATTATACCGGCAGCACGCTTGCCGGGCTTTTAGCCGGAGCCGCTGTTGCTGCGGCGCTGTATCTCTCCGCCGCCCTGCTGACGCAGAAGGATCTTCGCGCAAAGCTGCTGCGGCGGTAAAGTTACCAGAAAGGCGATCGTCGTTGAAGACGGTGTCTGGATCGGCGCGAACTGTACCATTCTCCCCGGGGTGAGGATCGGCTCCGGCTGCGTGATCGGCGCGGGGAGCGTTATTTCCAAAGACTGCGCCCCGCATTCTCTGTATGTGGGCAATCCGGCTGTTAAAATCAGAGACCTGCCGCAGCGATAAAGCGGAAGCCGTTTTCTATAAGCGCACGTGACCGGCGTCAGCGGCTCGATCGTTGACCGTCTCGGCCAATCACAAGGTCGCTGCCAATCACATCTGTAAATTAGAGAAAAGAGGTCTACCATGAATCTGCGTCACTCTCTGTTATACCGTTTTCTCCGCAGTATATACATACGCACACAATCCCTCTATGACAAGCTCACTTGCAGTCAAATCACTGTCCATATCGGTGATATTCTGGCGCCACAGGGGGAGATTTCTGAGAACCAGATGTTGGTATACTTCCGCATATTAGACGCACAGCGTTTTTTATCTGTCGGAGCCAATGATTTCCCCCTGCAAAATCGAACAAGCTACGCTTGCTATGGCGCCGCACATAGAGAGGATCTTGGGAACCGCCATTTTGAAGAGTTGATCTTGTCCTATCAGAAAAACGGATATCAAGACTCCTTTATCACAAGCGACCGTTATCTGCGCATCTTGGATGGAACGCACCGCACCGGAATGAATGTTGTTTTCGGGATCCCCTTCATCCGCTGCCGTCTCCTGCGCAGGGCAGGCAGGGGCGGGGAGTATACCTATCAGCACTATCGTGACCTTGGGTATTCCGAAGAAGAACTGGAACAATACTGCGGCGAATACCGTAAGATGTTCCTCTCCCTTCCTCACCACTCCTTTATCTGCATTTTCCCTGAGACGGCGGAATCTGCCGCTTCCGGGTGTCTGCGCGCCGCGTGTTCAGTCGAACGTATTTATCCGGCCATCTACCAGCATCGTGCCTGTAAGGTGGCTGAACTGCAATTTGCCAATCCGCAATATCAGGGATTGAAAAACGGATATCCATATTCCCGTGCTGCGGCAGCGTTGGAAGCGCAACTCCGCAGCGCGGCCGCTGACCCCTCGATCCTTGTCACAAAGAGCATTACCGAAGCATCCAAACTGCTTCAGCAGATCGAACGAAAAGAGTGTCAATAATATGGTCAATGCGTCTTTTTGTATTCCGAAAACGGAGAGCCTGCGCACGGCGCTGGCCCGTCTAAATCAAAACGAAAAAAAAATCCTCTTTCTCACTGATGAGGCCGGGCATCTCACCGCCGCGCTGACGGACGGCGACGTGCGGCGCTACCTGCTTGCCGGCGGCACGCTGGAGGACAGCGCGGCAAACGCCGGCAACCGTCACCCCATCGCCGCCCGCAGCAGGGAGGAGGCGCTCCGCCTGCTGGCCCGGCACGGCTGCGTTGCCATACCGGTGCTGGACGGGGACGCCTGCGTCACGGACATTGTGCTGGAGGGGGAGCGCCAGACGGAGCCCTGCGCCGCCCTCGGTCTGCCCGTGGTCATCATGGCGGGCGGCAAGGGCACACGCCTTGAACCGTACACCAAAATTCTGCCCAAGCCCCTGATCCCGGTGGGAGACCTGCCCATCATGGAGCACATCATGCGCCAGTTCCGGCAGTACGGCTGCACGGAGTTCCACGGCATCGTGAACTACAAAAAGCAGCTGATCAAGGCCTATTTCAGCGAAAACGAGGAACATTTCAACACGGTCTGGTACGATGAGGACAAGCCTCTTGGCACAGGCGGCGGACTGAGCCTGCTGAAAGGAAAGCTCTCCGGCACCTTCTTCCTCACCAACTGCGACCTGCTCATCTTCACCGACTATGAAAAGCTGCTGCGCTTCCACCGGGAGAGCGGCAGCGCCGTCACAATGGTCTGCGCGGAAAAGCGCGTCACCATTCCCTACGGCGTTGTCGAAACGGGGGAGGGCGGCGTCATCACCGCCATGCGGGAGAAACCGGCGTTCCAATTCCTGACCAACACCGGGTTGTATCTGGTGGAGCCGGAGGTGCTGGAGGACATCGGGGAGGACGAGGTCATCGGCTTTCCCGACATCATCGAGCGGCAGCGGCGCAAGGGCCGCCGCGTGAGCGCCTATACGGTGGGCGAGGAGGACTGGCTGGACATGGGCCAGCTGGACGAGCTGGAAAAAATGCGGGAGCGGCTCTACGGGAAAGCGTGAGCCGTGACCGGCCGGAAGAATCCCTGCCGCCGGACGTTAAAATTTCACAAACCCTATCATGAAAGGCGTACGCCTTTCATGCGCGTCTGTGCAGACGCGGCCATTTGCCGCCGTGCCTGCCTGCCGGCCAGCAGCGTTTTGATTTAAGGAGGATTCGTATATGAAGGAACTGGAATACCCGTTTGTCCCGGAAGAGCTTATCAAGCAGAAAAAGAGCCTGAAACGGAAGCTTCTGGAAAACGCCGGCACGGCGCTGATCGAAAAGAGGATCGCCATTCTCGGCGGACAGACGACACAGGACATCAAGCTGATGCTGGAGCTTTTTCTGCTCAATTACGGCATCCGTCCAACTTTTTATGAGTCGGAGTATAACCAGTACTATGAGGACGGAATGTTCCCCAACCCGGAGCTGGAGGCGTTCCGCCCCGACCTGATCTATGTCTGCACCTGCATCCGCAATATTGCGGTCTTTCCCACGCTTTCCGACACACGGGAGCAGGTCGAGGAAAAGAAGGAAACGCTGGTCGGCCGATTCCGTGGCTTATGGGATCATCTGGCGGACACCTATCACTGTCCCATCATTCAGAACAACTTTGAGTTTCCGTTCTTCCGTCTGCTGGGGAATAAGGACGCCAGCGACTATCATGGCCGGGTCAATTTTGTGACCGCGCTGAACTGCGCGTTTTACGAATATGCGCAGACACACGAAAATTTCCATATCTGCGACGTGAATTACATCTCCGCGTCCTACGGTCTTGACCGCTGGGCGGCTCCCTACTACTGGCACATGTATAAATATGCCGTGGCCGTTCCGGCGATCCCGTATCTCTCCTTCAATGTCGCCAATATCATTAAGTCGATCTACGGCAAGAATAAGAAGGCCTTTAATCTGGATCTGGACAACACGCTCTGGGGCGGCATTGTCGGCGATGACGGGGCGGAAAATCTTGAGATCGGACAGGAGACGTCTCTTGCCCAGACATACAGTGAGTTCCAATCCTATCTGAAGCTGCACACACAGCTTGGCATCCTGCTGACCGTCAACTCCAAAAACGACGAGGCGAACGCCCTTGCGGGTCTCGCCCGGCCGGACAGCATGCTGCACAAGGACGATTTCGTGAGTATCCGGGCAAACTGGGAGCCTAAGAGCATCAATCTCAGCGAGACTGCCGCAGCGCTGAATCTGCTTCCCGAAAGCTTTGTCTTTGTCGATGACAACCCCGCCGAACGGGCTATCATCGAGGCTCAGGTGCCCGGCGCCGCCGTTCCGGTCATGGACAGCGTTGAAAAATATATCCAGACCATTGACAAGTCCGGCTTTTTTGAGGTCACGTCCCTCTCTCAGGATGATTTGAAGCGGACGGAAATGTACCGTGAAAACGCGCAGCGCAGCCAGCTGCAAGCGTCCTTCACCGATTACGGGGAGTACCTGCGCTCTTTGGAGATGAAGGCTGAAATTCAGGGCTTCATCCCGATGTATATATCCCGTATCGCCCAGTTGAGCAATAAAAGCAACCAGTTCAACCTCACCACGCGGCGTTACAGTCAGGCGGACATCGAGGCGCTGGCGCAAGACCCGGAGCATGTGACGCTGTATGGAAAGCTCTGCGACAAATTCGGTGATAACGGCGTTGTCAGCGTTGTGGTTGGCCGGATCGACGGCAATGCGCGGGACGAGCTGCACATGGAGCTTTGGCTCATGAGCTGCCGCGTGCTCAAGCGCAATATGGAATTCGCCATGATGGACGCCCTCGTGGACAGGGCGCGCGCTCTGGGCATCAAAAAACTGGTGGGATACTATTATCCCACTGCCAAAAACGCCATGGTCAAGGAGTTTTACGCCCTGCAAGGCTTTTCAAAGGTCAGTGAGGACGAGGCAGGGAATACGGTATGGGAGTTCCCGATCCGTGATGACTATGAGAAAAAGCAGAATGTGATCGAGGTCAATACCTAAGGAGGGCACACAAATGGATCTGCAAACCATAGAGACGGCAGCCAAGCTGCGCAGACGGATCTTCCTTACGGCGTACTCCGGCGGAATGGCGCACCTCGCCTCCAGCTTTTCCGCGGTGGAGATCCTGTACGCCCTGTACCTCAGGGGCGTTATGAACCACGACCCCCATGATCCGGCGAAGCCGGACCGTGACCGCTTTGTGCTCAGTAAGGGCCACGGCGCGCTGGCGCTGTACGCGGTGCTCTGCGAGGCGGGGTACCTGACGGAGGATGAGCTGTTCACCTATCTGAAGCCGAACTGCCACATTGGCGGCGAGCCAAACACCCGGGACATTGCGGGCATTGAGGCGTCTACCGGCTCTCTGGGGCACGGATTGTCCGCGGGCGTCGGCATGGCGCTGGCGCAAAAGCTCGACCGGACAGGGGCAAAGACCTATGTGCTGATTGGTGACGGCGAAAGTCAGGAGGGCAGCATTTGGGAGGCCGCAATGTCCGCGGCGGCACTCTCTCTGGATAACCTGATCGTGATTCTGGACTGCAACAGCCTGCAAAAGTCCTCCCGGGTGGATGACACCATGGGGTATGTCCACTGGGACGAGAAGTGGCGCGCCTTCGGCTGGAATGTGTCGGAGTGCGATGGGCATGACGTCGATGCGCTGGCGGCCGCCTTTCGCGGGATCGTGCCAAACGGCAAGCCGACCCTTGTGATCGCCCACACCGTAAAGGGAAAGGGTGTTTCTCTGATGGAGGGGAATCCCATCTGGCATTTCCGGATGCCAAACCGGAAGGAGCTTCGTACATTTTTGCAAGAGCTTCAGCTGAGCGAAGCGGATTTGGAGGGTTGATATGCAGAGTTCATGCATGGGCAGCTTGATGGAGCTGGCGGAGCAGGATCCCAATATCCTGTATTTGACAGCCGACAGCGGCGAAGGCGGACTGGATCTCATGTTCCGCAGGTATTTCCCGGACCGTGCCTTTGAGTTCGGGATCGCGGAGGAAAATCTGGTGGGAGCCGCGGCGGGACTGGCCGCCTCCGGAAAGATCCCCTTTGTCTATACGGCGGCGCCGTTTTTGGCATATCGTGCCTATGAATTCATACGGAACGATGTGTGCCTCCAGAACCTTCCCGTAAAGCTGATCGGTTCCGGCAGCGGCCTGTCCGTCGGCTCTCTCGGCCCGACGCACCACACCACGGAGGATATTGCCGTCCTCAGAAGCCTGCCGAATTTAACGATCCTTTCTCCCGCCACGCCCCGGCAGGCGTACGCCTGTGTGAAGGAAGCCTATCGGTGCCCCGGCCCGGTGTATATCCGTCTGGCAATGAACCGTGAGACCGAATACTTTGACCAGGACTATCAGCTGCCATCCGGCAGGGCGGAGGTGCTCCGCGACGGCCGTGACGCCGCTGTATTCTCCACCGGATGTATTCTCGATACCGTGATGACCGCGGCAACCGCTCTGGAAACGCAGGGCATTTCGGTATCCGTCATCAACGTTCCCACCATCAAGCCCTTTGACGCGGGGGCTGTGCGGGATGCCGCGCAAAAGTGCCGCATCCTCTGCACGGTGGAGGAGCACAACATCTACGGCGGTCTGGCCAGCATGGTCGCGGACACGCTGGTGGACAGCGGCCTGTCCGCACGGCTGCTTCGCGTGGGTCTGCACGATGCTTTCTCCGTGGGCTACGGCGGGGCAGAGCAGGTCCGCAGGGAAAACGGACTGAGCGCAGAGCTGCTCGTCCGCCAGATACAGGAGGCGCTGTCATGAATGAATATACCTACGCCGAGCTTCAGACCGGCCAGATCGAGACCTTTTCCACCGAGGTCACCCTTGAGATGGAGGAACAGTTCCGCCGCATCACGGGCGATGTCAATCCCCTTCATCGGGACGATCAGTACGCGCGGGAGATCAGCGGCGGCCGTTTTCAGTCGCATGTGACATTCGGAATGCTGACCGCCTCGCTGTATTCCACCCTTGCTGGCGTATATCTGCCCGGAAAATACAGCCTGATCCACAGCATCGACCGCATCAGCTTCAACAAACCGGTTTTTGCCGGAGATGTGCTGACAGTGACCGGCACGCTTACCGGAAAGCAGGACGATCTGAAGCTGATCCAGGTCGCCGTGAAAATTACTAATCAAGACGGAAAATGTGTTTCCAAGGCCGATATGAAAATATTGGTGCAAAAATAAGCGCCCGAATTCCTTTTGCGTTTCCCTGCGCACCGGACCCCTTGCGTATGCAAGGCGCTGGAGCTGCCGGGAAAGCAAAATCGAATTGGGACAATCAAAAAGAAACGAGGAAAAAGGAAATGACAAGAGAACAGGTATATGAAAGACTGAATCAGGTATTCCGCGAGGTTTTTGACGATGATTCCATCGAGGTCAATGATTCCACGGTCGCGAATGATATTCCGGAGTGGGATTCCTTTGAGCACATCAACCTGATCGTTTCCGTTGAGGACGAGTTCAACTTCAAGATCCCCATGGGCAAGGCTGTTTCGATGAAGAACGTCGGCGAGATGGTCGATCTGATCCTCCAGATGGGACAGTAACGCCCGGACGAAAAACATGGATAAGCTCATATTTGTGATCGGCGCGTCCTCGGATATGGGGTGCGCCGCCATCAAGGAGGTGGGCGGGCAATACCGCACCGTTGTTGCCCATTACCTCCACATGAACGAAAAGCTGCAAGCGCTCAAGGACGAACTGGGCGGGCGGCTCGTTCTGGTGCAGGCGGACCTGTCCGTGGAGGAGCAGGTATACGCCCTTATTCACGCGGTGGAGGAGCAGGGGATCCCCGACCATATCCTCCATTTCCCCGCGCCCATCTGCAATAACCAGAAATTTCACAAGATCAAATGGGACGTATTCCAGAAAGAGATGGACATTTCCCTGAAATCCTTCGTGCTGATCGGACAGGCGCTCCTGCCGCAGATGGCAAAGCGAGGTTCCGGGAAAGTCATTCTCATGCTCTCCTATGTGGTCAGCCACATCGCTCCGGCGTACTGCTCCAACTATGTTGTGACGAAATACGCCATGCTGGGTCTGATGCGGGCGTTGGCAACGGAATACGCCGGTAAGGGGATCACCGTCAACGGGATCTCTCCCGCATGGGTCAATACAAAATATATTGCCAATCAACCGGATATCCTGATCCGGCAAAATGAAGCAGCCAGCCCCACCGGGCAGCTTTTGGAGGTGACAGACATCGTGCCGTCTATCCGTTTCCTGCTCTCGGACGGCGCGGACTGCATCACCGGGCAAAATCTTACGATCTCTTGCGGAAGGTAACATGATATGACGGTCACATCATTCTATTTCTTTCTCCTGCTTGCAGTCGGCGTACTGCTCTACTATCTGCTGCCGCACCGGATCCAGTGGGTCGTTCTCACGGTTCTGAGCGTCGTTTTCTACTTTGCGGCCGCGACTCCCTATACGATGCTGTTTCTTCTTGCGGCGACGCTGATCACCTATGGGTCCACCCTCTATATCTCCGCCCGCCGCACGGAGGATGGGACCGTCCCGAAGCTGGTCTCCGCGGTGGCGGTCTCCGCGATTTTTCTGAATACGCTCCTCTGGTTTCTGCTCAAGGGCAGTTCCTTTTGGATTCTTGGCTCCGGTCTGATTCACCGCGCCGTCCCCGCGTTCCCGATCCTTCCCGCGCTGCCGTGGGTGGGCGCTCTCGGAATGGGTTATTACACGGCGCAGGTGATCGGATATATCCTGGATGTGCTGTGGGGGACCGCGCCAGTCCAGCGGAATCCCCTCAAGCTGTTCCTGTTCGTCTCCTTTTTCCCTCAGCTGACCGTCGGACCCATCAGCCGCTATCAGGACTTTTCAAAAGTCTACGAGCCGCACGCGTTTTCCTATGAAAATATCTGCTTCGGCACGCAGCGGATCTTGTGGGGCCTTTTCAAAAAGCTGGTCATCGCCGACCGTGTCGGCGTCATCATTTCCTCCATCTGGGCGGAAAGCACCGCGGGCCTCTGGCCATGGATCGCCGTTTTCCTTTACCCCCTCCAGATCTATACCGATTTTTCCGGCTGTATGGACATCGTGCTGGGCGCGGCGGAGCTTTTTGATATTCATTTGGCGGAAAACTTCAAAAATCCGTTCTTTTCCAGAACCTGTCAGGAATTCTGGCAGCGCTGGCATATCACCCTTGGCGGCTGGGCAAGAGACTATGTGTTCTATCCGTTTATGAAGAGCCGCTGGCTGGTTTCCTTCAGCCGCAAGACAAAGAAGAAATTCGGCAAGCGGTGGGGCAAGTTTCTGCCTTGGTGCGTGGCCAATGCGGTGCTGTGGTTCGTCATGGGCTTCTGGCACGGCTCCGTTCAGCATATTTTCGGCGTGAGCCTCTGGTTCTGGACGGTGCTTTTTTTCAGCGAGCTTTTTCAGCCGCTCTGCCAGAAGATCACAACCAAACTTGAATTTAAAACAGAAAGCTTTGGCTGGCACCTGTTCCAAAGCCTCCGTACATACATCATCTATGCTCTGGGCGTCGTGTTCTTTTCCGCATCCGGGCTGAAGGAGGCGCTGATCCATTACGCCGTGCTGCTCGCCTCGCTGCGCCGCCCCGATCCGTGGACGCTCTTTGACGGCACGGTCCTGTCTTACGGCGCCACATGGCGGGACATAAATGTCTTGATCTTGAGCGTCCTGTGCCTGACCATTGCGGACGCGCTGCGTGAAAAGTACACCTACGCCCGCCTGTGGATCAAGGAACAGAGCTTCGGCTTGCGCTGGTGCATTTGGCTGTTCCTGTTCGTCATGGTCCTCATTTTTGGCCTGTACGGTCCGACCTACGATGCCAGCAGCTTTATTTATCAGGGGTTCTAACAGAAGATATGAAGAAGAAAACCTTAAAAAACGCCGTCGGAGCGCTTACATTCCTCCTGCTCCTCGCCTTTTTGTTCAACGGTCTGACATGGATCTTCCGACCCGGGTGGACTGATGCGCATACCATACAGGGCTTTCATAAGGAAAAAACGCCTATCGACGTCCTTTTTCTGGGAGGAAGCGATGTAACCACCTACTATGAACCCATGGCGGCATGGGAAAAAGCCGGCTTCACCTCGTATGACTATGCGGTATCCGCGTCAAGAGCGGATATGCTGCGTTTCTACGCGGAGGACAGCCGCACCGCCCAAAAGGCCGGCCTTTACGTTTTCGACCTGCGGACTCTTCCGCTGACCGGGGAGACGATCGGCGGTTCCTCCGATCCGACGCTCCGCAACTGGGCGGATGCTCTGCCCGTATTTTCTCCGGTCCGCGCACAGGGGATCGCCCATTATCTGTTCACCCGCAACTGGCGCGAGGTGGACGTCCCTTCCTATTTCCTTGATATCTCTCTTTATCACAGCAACTACGATACCTTATCCAATCCAGTCTATTGGAAGGCGCTCATCCGGCGAGAGACTGACTGCAACAAGGGTTTTTCCGCGCACGAAGATTATCAGCCCTTTTTGGATACCCCTGTGGAGACAGACGCCCGGGAAGCTTTGACAGAGCGGCAGCAAACGGCGCTGGAGGCGCTGCTGGACTACTGCGACAAGGAGCACCTGAATGCCCTTTTCTTCTGTTCTCCGATTCTGATGAGCAGTGACTACGCCGCGTTCAATACAGTGGGCGATTATGTGCGCCAGCGCGGATATCCGTATGTCGATTTTAATCATCATTTTGTGGAAATGGGTCTGGATCCTGAAATGGATTTTAAGGACGCAAACCATGTCAGTTATTCGGGTGCGCAGAAGTTTACGGACTATATGACCGACTATCTCACCTCCCACTATGACCTCCCCGACCATAGGGGAGAGGCGGACTATGCCTTCTGGCAGAGCGAGAGCGAACACGCAAAGGAATATAGGGAGAAATGGATCACTTCCCTCCAGGCCAATATTGACAAGTATCTTGAAGGGAAGAAGATCGGAGAGACCCTTCCCACGCTTTCCTCGCTTTCCGACTGGTGGAGCACGGCGCAGAACGATCAGTTCACCTATGTGCTCAAGGCCGACCGCTCCGTCCGTGATCTTGCGGAGGATGCGGCAGTACGGCAGATTTTCAGCCACTTCGCGGCCGACGCCGCCGAGGGTCCGTATGTCGGCGTTTGGACCGCCTCCGAATCTCTGTATGCGTCTGCTGATGCCGAGGACGCCGAGGTAAAAATCGGCAAGGACGGCGGCTTTGGCCAGGGTACAGTCCTCATCCGTCCCGGAGCGGACGCGCATCTGACCGTGGACGGCGTTGAATACGCGCGCGGGGACGTTCCCATGCAGATACTGGTCTACGACAACCTGTATCACACGGTCGTTGACTGCGTGGGCCTTTCTCTCGGCGAGGATGGAAGCGTCGTAATGAGCCGATAAAAAGCGGAGCGCAGGCTGAAAACCGCCGTTCCGAGCAGCACGGAAGGACGCCGCGGTTCGCAAATAATTGACCGCCATCTCAGTTGAGCGAACGGCTCGCTTTGAGATGGCGGCCTTTTATATGTGGTTAGATTTTACGCTTACCGTCCAAGCCGTAAAAGGAGCGTTGTTTTTAGTCGAAAGCTGTGGTATGATGAAAGATAAATAAGCGAACCATGCCGCCGGGGCTGACCGCCCCGGCGAAGCTTGAAAAGGTGCGGAAAAATATGTTTCATTTAGATCAATTCATCAGTCAATACGTCACCAAGCGCCCGGTGTCCATGTTCAGCGCCGACATCGAGGCCAACCGGGACGCCCTCACCCAAAAAATCGCCGGAAAGTCGGTGCTCGTCATCGGCGGAGCCGGTTCCATCGGCTCCAGCTTCATCAAGGCGCTGCTGCCTTTTAAGCCCGCGTCGCTGGTGGTGGTGGATTACAATGAAAACGCCTTAGCGGAGCTGACCCGGGATCTTCGCTCCACCAAGGGCATGTATGTGCCGGAGGATTACATTCCCTATCCCATGGATTTCGCGTCGCCGGTCTTTGAGAAGATGTTCCGTGACCGGGGCGGCTTCGATATCGTGGGAAATTTCTCCGCCCATAAGCACGTCCGCTCCGAGAAGGACATTTACAGCGTGGAGGCTCTGCTCCAGAACAACATCCTCCACGCCAAGCGTCTCCTCGACCTGCTGACGGCGTTCCCGCCGGAGGAATACTTCTGCGTATCCACGGATAAGGCCGCGAACCCCGTGAATATCATGGGCGCCTCCAAGCGCATCATGGAGGACGTGATCTTCAGCTATTCAGACAAATTCCCGGTGAAAACGGCCCGGTTCGCCAACGTGGCCTTTTCCAACGGCTCTCTGCCCGCCGGTTTTCTGGCGCGGCTCTCCAAGCTCCAGCCGCTGTCCGCCCCCTCCGACGTGAGACGCTACTTTGTCAGTCCAGAGGAATCCGGGCAGATCTGCCTGCTGTCCTGTATGCTGGGGGAAAACCGGGCCATCTTCTTCCCAAAACTGGCCGAGGCCCAGATGATGACCTTTGACGCCATCGGCACCGCGCTTTTGAAGGCCCACGGCTACGAGGTGCTGGAATGCGCCTCGGATGAGGAGGCCATCGACCGGGCCGAGGAACTGAAGCACGGCGGGACTCTGTATCCCGTCCATTACGCGGTGTCGGACACCTCCGGCGAAAAGGCCTTCGAGGAATTCGTAACGGAGGAGGAAACGGCGGACATGGAGCGTTTCCAGTCTCTTGGCGTCATCACCGGGAAAGCCGTTCCCGACAGAGAACGGGTGGAAACGCTTTTCCGTGAGCTGACCGCCGCCTTCGCCGGGCCGCGCCCCACAAAGGACGAGATCATTGCCATCATGGCGGCATATCTGCCGAATTTTGAACACATCGAGACCGGAAAGGGTCTGGACAGCAAAATGTAACCTGTCTTTTCGGAAAGGAGCATACACGATGGAATTAGGCGGCGAATTCTACTTGGATCTCAATGCACTTTCTGAAAAACACCATAGCGTGGAAGGTTATCTGTCCGACGAGCACCCGCTGTACTTCGACAGCGGACGCAGCGCGCTGCGCTATGCCGCGCGGAGCCTGCGCTCCGGAACGATCCTTCTGCCGGAGTGCATCTGCGATTCCGTCATCACCGCCTTTTCCGGCCACACGCTGCGCTTTTACCGGCTGACGCCCTCGCTGGAGATTGACATGGACGACCTTCTCTCCAAGCTGAATGGGGAGATATCCGCCGTTTTTCTGATGCACTATTTCGGTGCGATACAGCCTCAGGCTATATTGGAGCAGTTAGAGTCCGCCCGCCTGCAATACGGCTTTTCCATTGTGGAGGACACCACCCACAGCGTATTTTCCGCACGGCTCACCATCGGCGATCTCTGCGTTTGCAGCCTGCGCAAGTGGTTCGCTCTGCCGGGCGGCGGCGCGTTATACGGCCCCGCGCTTACGGAGCGGGAGGACTTTTCTCTTCTCCCCCGCAAAACGGATGAGCGCCGCGCCTGCGGTATGGTCTGCAAGTCCCTGTTTCTGGACGGGACACTGGACTGCAACGCGGAATACCTGAATATTTTCCGTGAAACGGAGGACGCGCTGGACGCGCAGACGGAGCTGTATCAAATCTCCGACTTTTCCCGTTTTCTGCTCCGTACCGTCGATGCGGACGCGCTGGCCGTCCGGCGCAGGCACAATTACGCGCGGCTGAAGGACGCGCTCGCTCAACTGGGCGTATCCCCCATCTGCCGTATTGCGGAGGATGCATGTCCACTGGTCCTGCCGGTTTGGGTAAAGGATCGCGACGCCCTGCGCCGCCGTCTGATGGAGCATCGGATCTACTGCGCGGTACACTGGCCCTTCGATGGCGTACAGGCTGACGAACGGCCTCTGGCGAGAAAACTGGCCGCCCAGATGCTCTCTCTGCCTATCGACCAGCGGTATGACACGGCGCATATAGACTATCTCATGGATACGCTCGATACTTACAAAGGACTGTTGTTATGAACGTTTTGACCTCGCAGACGCCGGAAGCATGGAACGCCTATGTCCGCTCCTTCGCCGGGTGGGACATTTATTATCTTTGTGAATACGCGGTTTCCCTAAAGCTCCACGGAGACGGCGATCCGTTGCTGCTCTGCTTTGAGCACGGCGCGGAGCGGATGTGCTATGTGGTCATGCGCAGTGATATTGCGGACGATCCCCGCTTTCACGGTCTGCTTCCAGCAGGCCGCCTTTACGATCTGGAAACGCCGTACGGCTACGGCGGCCCATTGACCGACGCCCCGCTCTCACCGGAAGCCCAGCAGATCTTCATGGAGGAGCTGCGGGCCTACTGTCTGGAGCAGCGCATCGTCACGCAATTTCTGCGCTACCATCCGCTGCTGGATAATCACGGCGCAGTCTCGCCTATGACGGACACCCGCTATCTGCGTGACACCATCTATATGGACACCGCCTCGCCGGAGCTGATCCTCGCCAATATGGACAGCAAAAACCGCAACATGGTGCGCAAGGCGCAGCGGAGCGGCGTCACGGTGCGGAAAGCGCCCATGTCGGAATACGCGCCGTTTCTGGAGCTGTACCGTCAGACTATGGACAAGCACAGTGCGGAGGATTACTACACCTTCGGCACGTCCTACTTTGACTATCTGAGCGTGCATCTTTCCGACCACGCCTTTCTGCTGTACGCGGAGCTGGAGGAAACGCCCATCAGCGGGGCCATCTTCTTCCATACCAACGGCAGTATGCACTATCATTTGGCAGGCTCGGACGCCGCTTACCGCAATCTGGCGGCGGGAAACCTGCTGCTCTACGAAGCGGCGCTCTGGGGCGCGACCCACGGCGTGAGCAAGCTGCATCTGGGCGGCGGCATGGCCCCGGAGGACAGCCTGTTTGGGTTTAAAAAGCAGTTCAACAAATACGGACACCGGGAATTCTGGGTGGGCCGCAGCATTTTCGACCCAGCGGCCTATCAGGAGCTTTTGGCCCTCCGCAAGTCCGCGGACCCGTCCTTTGATCCAAATAACGGGTTTATGATCCAATACAGGAGGTGACCACATGGGCGCTTACATCATCGCCGAAGCCGGTGTCAACCACAACGGAAGGCTCGATCTCGCCAAGGAGCTATGCCTCGCCGCAAAAAACGCCGGGGCGGACTGCGTGAAGTTCCAGACCTGGCAGACGGAGAAGATCATCACCCGCAGCGTGGCGCAGGCGGACTATCAGGCGGACAACACGGGACACACTGAGTCCCAGTTCGATATGCTCAAGCGTCTGGAGCTTTCCTATGACGATTTCCGCGCTGTCAAAGCGTACTGCGACAAGATCGGCATCCAATTCGCCTCCACAGCGGATGAACCGGACAGTCTGGACTTTCTGCTGACGCTGGGCATCCCCTTCATCAAGATCGGCTCCGGCGAGATCGGAAACATTCCGTACCTGCGCTACATGGGCAGCAAGAAAAAACCGGTGCTGCTGAGCACCGGCATGAGTTCTCTGGCGGATGTGGAATTGTCTCTGGAAGCCCTGCGGCAGGGCGGGGCGGAGGATATCACCCTGCTCCACTGCACCACCAGCTATCCCTGCCCCTATGACCGTGTCAATCTCCGGGCCATGGACACGCTTCGCGCCGCCTTCGGCCTGCCCGTTGGGTATTCCGACCATACAGAGGGCATCGCCATTCCCACAGCCGCCGCAGCGCTGGGGGCGGTGGTCATTGAAAAGCACTTCACCTTAGACCGGCACATGGAAGGCCCGGATCATCTGGCCAGCACAGAGCCGGAGGCGTTCCGGCAGATGGTGTCCGCCATCCGGCAGGTGGAAGTGGGGCTTGGCAGCGGCCGCAAGACGCCGTCCCCGGAGGAGCGTTCGATCTCCGAGGTCGTGCTCAAGCGCGTTGTTGCGGCGCGGCCCATTCCGGCGGGTACGATCCTAACCGCCGAGGATCTGACCGTGAAGCGGAATGACCGGGGCCTTTCCGCCCGCTATTGGGATCTCGTCATCGGAACGCCCGCCCGCCGGGATTACGCGGCGGACGATGCCATTGAATTGTGAGGAACGAGATGAAGCATCAAGTCTGTGTTGTATCCGGCACCCGGGCGGATTACGGTCTGCTGCGGCCTCTGCTGATCCGCCTGCGGGACTGCCCGGAAATCGAATTGACGATTGCCGCCACCGGCAGCCACCTCAGCGCCGCCTTTGGCGGCACGGGGGAGGAGCTGACGCGCGACGGCTTTGCCTATGACAGCATGCCCTTTCCGCTGGACGATGACAGCAAGGCCGGTATGACCCGCGCCACCGGCGCGGCCTTGCGCTCCTTTGCCGACTATTTCTCCGCCCACCGCCCCGATCTTCTGGTGGTGCTGGGGGACCGTTATGAGATCCTCGCCGCAGCCATCGCCGCCCACTTTTCCGGTATCCCTATCGCGCATATTTCCGGCGGCGATGTGACGGAGGGGGCGGTGGACGATGCCATCCGGCACAGCGTCACCAAAATGAGCACCCTGCATTTCCCCGGCTGTGAGCAATCCCGGCAGCGTATCATCCAAATGGGGGAGCACCCGGAGCGGGTGTTCAACGTGGGGGAGCCGGGCGTTGAAAACTGTCTGCACACGTCCCTCCTCTCCGTGGAGGAGCTGTCGGAAAGCCTGCAATTTGACCTGACCGCCGGTCCTTACAGCGTGGTCACCTTCCACCCCGTCACGCTGGAGGACAACACCGCTGAGCGGCAGCTCCATGAGCTGATCGCCGCCATGGACGCGTTCCCCGCCATGTCCTATATCGTCACGCTGGCCAACGCTGACGCGGGCGGGCGGGCCATCAACGCCATCTGGCAGTCCGAGGGCGCCAGCCGGAAAAACTGGCTGGTGGTACCCTCTCTCGGGATGCGGCGCTATCTTTCCGCCCTCAAGGGCGCGGAAATGGCGCTGGGTAATTCCTCAAGCGGCATCGTAGAGGCTCCCGCCATGCACATCCCCACGGTCAACATCGGCGACCGCCAGAAGGGGCGGATGCGCGCCGAAAGCGTCATCGACTGCCCGCCGGAGCGGGAGGCAATCACGGCGGCCATGAAAAAGGCCATGACCCCGGAATTCAAGGCCATCGCCGCCAATACTGTTTCCCCCTTTGGCGACGGCCGCACCTCGGAGAAAATCTTATCGGAGCTGCTGCGTTTTCTCCGCGGCGCCCCTCATAACACCAAAAAAACCTTCTATGATCTGTGAAAGGATGGCTTCTATGGATATTCTCATCATCGGCCTCGGCTCTATGGGAAAGCGGCGGGTACGCCTGCTGCGGCGCTTGCGCCCTGACAGCCGCATCATCGGCGTAGACGCCCGGGAGGACCGCCGCGCGGAGGCCGCCGCGCTGTACGGCATTGCCACCGCCGCATCGTTGGACGAGGCATTCGCCGAAGGCGGTCTCAAATACGCCTTCATCTGCACCTCCCCCCTGAGCCACGCCGCGCTCATCTCCCAGTGTCTGAAGCAGGGCCTTCATGTCTTTACGGAGATCAACCTCGTCAGCGATGGCTACGGGGAAAATCAAAAGCTGGCAGAGGAACAGGGGGTAACGCTGTTCCTGTCCTCCACGCCGCTGTTCCGCCGTGAGATGAATTATGTGACGCAGGCCGTCCGGTCTGCTGACAGTCCCATTTCTTACTCCTACCATGTGGGCCAGTACCTGCCGGACTGGCACCCCTGGGAAAACTACACGGACTTCTTCCTCGGCGACGTCCGCACCAACGGCTGCCGGGAGCTTATGGCCATTGAGCTGCCGTGGATCTGCCGCGCCTTCAGTCCTATCAAGGACATTCAGGTGAAAAAGGGAAAGAAAACCGCGTTGAAAACACCCTGCCCGGACAGCTACCTCCTTTTGCTTGAGCACGAGAACGGTACGCAGGGCGTTTTACTGATAGATGTGGTCAGCCGAAAGGCCGTCCGGAATCTGGAGGTATTCGGCGAGGATCTCTACCTCTCCTGGGACGGCACCGAAGCCGGCCTGAAGCGCTGGAACATTCAGGAAAAGCGGGAGGAGCCTATTACGCTGTATACCTCGGTGGAAAAGCAGGAGGGCTATGCCGCCTTTATCGCGGAGGAGGCATATCTGAACGAGCTGACCGCCTTTTTTGACGTGGTGGACAACGGCGCGCCGCTGCCCTACACCTTTGATGAGGACCAGCGCCTGCTGGTTCTTATTGACTGGATCGAGGGGGAATGAGCGTTGCTGAAAATCGCCTTTGTCGGCTTTGGCTCCATTGCCAGACGGCACATTTTAAATCTGCATACCCTGTTGGGGCGGCGCGGAGCCGCCCATGAGATCGACGTGTACCGGCGGGGCAAGCGTCCCATCGACGATCCCGCCGCTGCCAAAGTGGTCTCCCACATTTATGACGCCTCGGAGGTCGGAAAACAGGAATACGACATTCTTTTTATCACCAATCCCACCTCAACGCACTATGAGACTCTGCGGCAGTGGGCGCCGTACGCAAGGAATGTATTCATTGAAAAACCGGTGTTCGATGACCCGGATCAGGACTTGTCCGCGCTGCCTCTGCGTCCGGACGGCGTTTACTATGTGGCCTGCCCTCTGCGCTATAACCCCGTACTGCAATACGCCAAAACGCGCATCGACATGACGAATGTCTTTTCCGCCCGGGCCATTTGCTCCAGCTATCTGCCGGACTGGCGGCCGGGGACGGATTACCGCGCCTGTTACAGCGCCCATAAGGACATGGGCGGCGGCGTGGCCATTGATCTGGTGCATGAGTGGGATTATCTGACGTGGCTCATGGGGTTTCCTCAGGAGGTCCGCTATTTCGGCGGCACCTACTCCCCGCTGGAGATCGACAGCGATGATCTGGCGGTCTATATGGGCAGATACTCCAACCGCATCGTGGAGCTGCATCTGGATTACTTCGGCCGCAGATCACAGCGGACGCTGGAGCTTTTTACCGCAGATGAGGTCATCACGCTGGACCTGCTGGCGGGGACGGTTTCTTCCGCCAGCGGCGGAAATTGCCGCACCACGCACTTGGACGCGGCGCGGAACAATTATCAGACTGCGGAGCTGGCACATTTTCTGGACATCATCGAGGGGCGCGTCCCCAATGACAACACGATCGAAAACGCCACGCGGGTATTGCGGCTGGCGCAAAAAGGAGAGGTTTGATATGGCGATCCTGTTCACCGTCTGCGGCCGGGCAGGCTCTAAGGGCTTTCAGAGCAAGAACTTAAAGGACTTTTTGGGCGTACCGCTGGTGTACTATACGCTGGCGGCCATCCGCCTGTGGCAGCAGCGCGCCGATGAGGAGATCGACGTGGTTTTGAACACCGACAGCGAGGCGCTCTGCGGCATCGTCACCGCCCAGAAAAGCCTGCCGGTACAGCTCATTCACCGCCGCGCGGAGCTTGGCGGCGATACCGTACCCAAAGTCTCCGTGATTCGGGACTGTCTGGATCAGATGGAGGCCCGCACCGGAAAGACATACGAAATGGTGGTGGATCTGGACATCACCTCTCCTCTGCGCACGGTTGGCGATGTGGCCGCCGCCATTGAAAAAAAGCGGGCACGGACGGATACCGATGTTGTCTATTCCGTCACCGGTTCCCGCCGCAACCCCTATTTCAACATGGTTTGCCAGCGGGACGGCTTTTTCACCAAGGCGATCCCCAGCCATTACACCGCCCGCCAGCAGGCGCCGGTATTCTATGATATGAACGCCTCCATCTACGCCTATTCCTCCCGTGCCCTGCGGGAAAAGGATCCGGAGACCTTTTTCAATGACCGCTGCGACGCCGTTGTGATGAAGGATACCGCCGTGCTGGACATCGACTCGGAGGAGGATTACAAGCTGATGCAGGTCATCGCAAGCTGCCTGTTTGAACAAGACCCCGCCTTTGGAGCGGTTCGGGAAGCGGCGCAGGCCCTGCGCTGAGTGAAGGGCGGCGCTGCGCTGCGGAACAAGGCAAACTATGTTATCATACATAAAACATGCTTCTTAAAAAGAATTCGACAGGGAGTGGTTGGCTTGTGTGTTTTTTATCCGAGAAAAAATATTCAGCGCGATGCCGTGCGAATTGCGCAGCGGGAAGAATTGAACGTTATTTTAGAGGAATTTGAAGACATAGAACCTGACAATGTTACCCTCCTGATCCGCCACAGTTCTGATAACTACATCGTATTTATTGACGGGGATTCTGAAGTTGATTACGAAACGACAGATGCCTATGATAAGGCGCATCTTTCGCGCGAGGTTCGGCTCAGTACTATCTACAACCGCATCGAAGACCTTGAGCATCGGCCTGCTGTGCAGTATTTGTCCGCTAAAAACCAGAAAGCGTTGGTTCGCCTGCTCGGAAACGCCCTCGCTGCGGAATTAGATATGGCTCAGTCTGAGGCAGACAAAACCATCCAAATGGCCGAGCAATTCCTCAAACAGCGAACGATTGAGACCTCTCGCCGCTGGCTTTTGCTCAGTGCCTTTGGCGCTGCCGCGATCTCTTTGGCGTTATGGCACTGGCTCGTGCCAAAAGATTTTCTGTTCTTTGGTTGTCTTGGGGCGTTTTTCTCCATCCTCTGTAAAACCGGCAAGCTGGACTACGACTGCGAAGCAGGCATGTTCCTGAATATTCTGGAGGTGATCTCCCGCTTTTTCGCGGCTATGATCTCCGCCTATCTTGCGGGTAAGTTATTTGAGGCGGATCTCCTCTTTACAGCACTCAGAGAGATCAAAACAGTCTCCGTTCTGCCCCTTATCTATTTTGCCGCAGGATTTAGTGAGCGGCTGATCCCATCGATCGTTACTACATTAGGAGGAAAAGAAAAATATGAAGCGTAAAATGTTAATCATTGCCAATCCGGGAGAACGCGATGCTGAAAACTATTGTGAAGGCGTAAATCAGGACGTTACCCGGTATCATCGCTTTTTCACATCGATCCAGGGCGGCGCGTGGAAAACCGATGAAATCAAAACGCTGATTCGTCCGGAGCCACGGGAAGTGGATCTCGCACTCAGTGAGTTGAAGTCGGCTGATTATTCGATGGTCATCTTTTGCGGGCATGGATATTCCCGCAAAAACGGAACAACGATGGTCGAGCTCTATAAAGACTGCGATTACGATTCAAACAACTTTAAGCAGGGCGCAGCTCGGCATACCGTTATTTTAGACTGCTGCCGGATTGTCTACGAGCCAGTCTCTGAAAGCGTTTCAAATCATTATGAGCTCCGTGCGTCTGCTGATCATCTCGCCGCTCTGCAACACGCGAGAGACGTGTTTGATGATGCTGTCCGGCGGTGTCCACCCGGTCTTGCCGTTTTATATGCTTGCAGCTTAGATGAAACCGCCGAGGATAACGAGGAGACCGGCGGTGTCTACAGTCATGCGCTCCGCTCTGCGGCACTTCGACTGAGTGAAACGCTTCTTGGTTCTGAAACCGCAAGTGTTGTTCGCATACATAATAACGCGGCTCAAGCCGTATGTCACGAGACCGGTGGCCATCAAAACCCGACCATTACAAAGCCGCGCAGTGAGCCGTATTTCCCATTCTGTGTTTCATTGAATACCGCCAGCTATATGCATCGGTAAGCGCGAGTATTTTTATCTGCACCGCATAAGCACCCAACCGACTGATTACCCCAAACCCTTCACACATCGATCTTTCATAAGAACCGGGGGAAACAGAGCTACGCTCTGCCTCCCCCGGATTTTTTGCCCCGTTGACGCGCCGCTGTTCCCTGATGCGCCCCCCCGAATTGAACCCAAAAACTGAACCGCTTACCCAGCGGGCCGCCCACGGCGGCAGGTACACTGTTCAGAGAGGACGTTCAGCGTCCGAATCAACAAAAGGGGGAATCCGATGAATCTGACACAAATGAAAAACACGGTGCTGGCGGTGCTGGCCGCGGCCGGCTCCGCCGTCGCTCAGGCGCTGGGAGGCTGGGACGTGGCGCTCAAAGTTCTGATCTGCTTCATGGCGCTGGACTACGTCACCGGCTGGCTGGTGGCGGCCGTCTGGCACAAATCGGCAAAGAGCAAGACCGGGGCGCTGGACTCCAAGGCCAGCTACAAGGGACTGGTGAAAAAGGGCGTCATGCTGGCGCTGGTGTGGATGGCGGCACTGCTGGACCAGGCCACCGGAAGCAATTTTGCCCGGGATGCTGTTTGTATGTTTTTCATCGCAAACGAGGGGCTTTCCGTATTGGAGAACACGGCGGTGATGGGCGTTCCGTACCCGGCCTTTGTGAAAAATATGCTGGACGCGCTGCACCAGACCGGCGATCAGGGCAAGGGCACGGAGGCCCGCACATGAGCACGATAGCGGGCACCGTCCCGCTCTCCGACCTCCAATTTTTGAAGATCTATTTCAACCGGAAGCGTCTCCGCTCCACCCCTGCCAACCTGCGGAAAATGCTGGCGGAGACGGGCGGGGACGCCATCTGCAACGGCTCTATCTTTCTGCGGGATCTGTCCCCGGCCTGCCACCTGAAAGCAGATGACAAGGTTCGCAAAGCCCCGAACTACCGGGCGTGGGCCGTCAGCTGGAACAACCCGGCGGACTTCGGCGTGAAGGCCGTGCCCAATGGGGACGCGAATTACATGGAGTGCGTCTACCTCATCATCGGCGGGAAGAAGATCAGTCCCGTTACATGCGGAGCGGACATGAAGTACCGCGCCCCACGGACGGCCATCGGCACCAAGAACGGACGGTTCGCCTACTATGTGAGCAAGGACCGGCACACGCCGGAGCAGCTCCGGGACCTGCTGGCGTCCTCCGGCTGGGATAACGCCATCATGATGGACGGAGGCGGGAGCACCTGTTTCATGGATTCGGCAGGGGAGGGCTTCACCGGGGACGGACGGATGATCCCGTTCTTTCTGGTGTGGAAAAAGAAAAGCGGGGACGCATACGAACCGGAAGGAGAGAAACCTATGGTAGAGATCAACGCCCATTCCAAGGCGAAGGACGGCGGCAAGAAGCTGTCCACCCATTTCAAAGTGAAAGAATTTGCCTGCAAGGACGGCTCCGATGCCGTACTGGTAGCGCCTCGGCTGGTGATGGTGCTCCAGAGCATCCGCAGCCACTTTGACGCTCCGGTGGTGATTCACAGCGCCTACCGGACGCCCCAGTACAACGCCAAGGTGGGCGGCGCGGCCCACAGCCAGCATTGCTACGGCACGGCGGCTGACATTTCCGTGAAGGGCCAGACCCCGGCGGCGGTGGCGGCCTACGCAAGAGAACTCATGCCCGACTGGGGCGGCGTGGGTGTGTACGCTGGACATGGCTTCACCCATGTTGACGTACGGGAGACCCGTTCCGACTGGACAGGATGAGAAAAGAAAGCCGTGTCCGATTCGGACACGGCTTTCCCTTGCAGCAAATTCCATCAAATATGCTTCATGCTGATTTTGGCATAGGGCCAGAGATCAAGGAATGTGGTTTCTGGCGGAAGTAGACGCCCTTTCAATCTCCCCACTAAGATACGGGTTTCCCACTATAAGGTGCCTTTTGCGGAGGTAATCGTCAAGAACTTCTAAAAGCCCTTACGCAATCCGTAATTTCCTGACAAAATGGCAAAATTCCCCCCGTTTTCCAGTTACACTTTTGTCCAGGGGCGATTAGATGATAAAAAATCATCTCTCACGCATCCTCGGAGAAAAGCGCTGGAGCCAAGCGAGGCTGGCCAAGGAAATGGGTATTCGCCTGGCAACTATCAATGAGTTGTACCATGAGATGGCAGAGCGGATCAACTTTGAACATCTGGACAGAATATGCGAGGCGCTGGATTGCAGCATCACATGCTTGATCGAATACATACCAAACAGCCAGCGCAGAACGGGGAAAAATCTGATTGTCGAGGAACACGGCAATCGCAAAATGCACCTGTAATTCGCAGGTAAAGGAAAGGCGTTTAAGAGGAATTTTACGACCTCTTAAACGCCTTTTCCTGTACTTGTGAAAGGAATATTTTTAAGTCCTTTATTTTTGGATTTTATCTGCAAAAATTTCGCGACTTGTTTGCAAAGCAACAATCTGTCAGATTGCTGTTGCCGAAGTAGATGGAGAAAAAATCCAGCCCGGAGTATGGTATGACATTGATTTTGTGAAAAGAGAGGCGGTGCAGAAATGAAAAAGGACAGCCTGTTGAAAATGAAGGATCTGCCTGCGACTGAAGAAATGCTTGCGGTTGCCCGCGAGGATGTGCCGGTCAAGGTCGGTTCGGGCTGGAACACTTTCTATCGATGCCGATACAGCGGTTTTGTACGAGGCGCGGTAGAGGGCGGCATTTTGAAAGTCACCCTGTATGACCCGGATGCAATGCGCCTTGGCGGAACGCTGCCGGTCTATGAGATTTTCATGGAGAAAGAAAAGCAGCAGTTTCTCACCTATGACCGTTCCCATGACAAATGGCGGGCGGCAAAGATCGACTACTTGGAATGGCAGGCGAAGGGATCGAATAACGTGTGGATCAGCGCCGTGGATGATGCACAGATCCGGCAATATCTGGCGTCGGATGAAAAAAGCGTATATCGGGCTATTCTGAAATTTCAGCGCGCCGTTCGTGATGCTGAACTGGAACGCCGGCACAGAAAGGAAACCGATCCGTGGGATGCGGAGCTCTCTCAGACACCGCCGCTGCCGAAGGACTGGGAGCGGTGGGTCAATAAGGTGGGTATTCAGGAAAACTACATCTTCTACGATTACCACAGAGGCGGCGCAAAACACGGCTACTGTACCTACTGTGAGAAGGAAGTCGCACTGAAACAGCGGCCCTATCATAACAGAACTGGAACATGCCCTGAATGCGGTCACAGAGTAACCTTCAAAGCAAGGGGAAAGATGGCGGACTATCTGCACTCCCCAACAGAATGCGCATACCTGGCGCAGAAGTGTGGAGACGGGTTTGTGGTTCGCCAATTTCAGGTGAACAGGCAGTACCGAAAGGAAGAGAACGCCATCGTATCGAAAACCTCCTGCTTTGAGAAGCAGCGCATTTTCTACCGTGCGGATCTGACCTCACACCCGTATTACTGGGGCTGGTATAAGCAGCGCCGCGTCCGGTGGGTAGAGGGCATCGATGAGTACATCAACACAGGTATGGGCTATTCCTACAACGAGTATTGTTATCAGCCGGGGAGCATCTATGGAA
>ERZ840371.342-NODE-342-length-58845-cov-11.272699_pt1 | contig 58845 bp, 46 predicted proteins | sample MGYA00519937_ERZ840371 | MGnify/ENA primary metagenome ERZ840371 (study PRJEB31850, sample SAMEA3708873) | human gut metagenome | biome: human gut; feature: human-associated habitat; material: faeces | place: China | collected 2014 ... | reverse complement strand
TCCGTTCCATTGCTCCTCCTCTTTCGTTCCACAAACGCTCCGCTGGTTTGTGAAACGAGTTGGACGTGAGTTGCGCTTTTGAGCAAATGTCACTCATTCCGTTTCCGCCTTCCGGCGAAAACTTCATCCGTTCCATTGCTCCTCCTCTTTCGTTCCACAAACGCTCCGCTGGTTTGTGAAATAGGAAAGCAGAATTTGCTATTTGGAATTGTAACACATTCCCATATCGGAATGTGTTACAATTCCGTGACAGTTTCAGGTTTTGGTCAGCTTGACCATCAATTTGGCCGGGGTGAGTTTTGCCAGCAGACGGTAGAACTTATAGAACAGTCTGGGGGTGTAGATGGTCTGTCCCGCTCTGGCCGCCCGCAGTGCACCGCCGGCCACCTGTACCTGATCGCAGTAGGGCAGCAGCTCAAAGGGCCGGGAATCCACCACATGACCCACTGCCAGAAACTCTGTGGCCATGGGGCCGGGGCAGACGGCGGTAACGGTGATGCCTTTCGTCTTCAGCTCCTCCGCCGCACCGATGGTATAGGCGGAAACGTAGGCTTTCGTGGCGGAATACACTGTCATCCGGGGGGTGGGGCAGAAGGAGGCGATGGAGCTGACGTTCAAGATCCGGCTCCCGGCTTCCATATAGGGCACAGACAAATTGGTGATGGCCGTCAGTGCCCGGAGGTTCAGATCGATCATCCGGGTCTGGGAAACGGTGTCGATCTCGCCGATGTTCCCCAGATACCCGCATCCGGCGTTGTTCACCAGCAGGGCGATCTCCGGCTGTTCCTCCACCAGATGCTCCTGATAGGCGGTAAAGCTCATGGTGTCGCACAGGTCCAGCGGCAGCGTCAGGGTGCTGATCCCCTTTTCCTCCAGCTGCTCTGCCAGTTCCTGAAGGCGGTCCGTCCGGCGGGCAATGAGCCACACCCGTTCAATTTCCGGGAATACGGAATAGAACTGCCGGACAAATTCCCGGCCAAGGCCGGAGGACGCGCCGGTAATAACTGCTGTTTTCATGGTCAGATCTCCTTTCGGAGTATTTTAGTGGGTCTCGGGAGCGGGATACTCGACGCCCTGGGTATCCACCCGGACGGTTGCCATGACCACGGGCTTCTTGGGCATATCGTTCATCATGTTCCGCTGGACACGGGAAATGTCAATGGCCACATCCTGACCCTCGGTGATCTTGCCGAAGGCGGCGTACTGGCCGTCCAGATGAGGAGCAGGAGCCACCATCACAAAGAACTGGCTGCCGGCGGAGTTGGGTGCCATGGTGCGGGCCATGGACAGCACGCCGGTCTCGTGAATCAGGTCATTCTGGCGGAAGCCGTTGCCGGCGAACTCGCCGTTGATCTCATAGCCGGGGCCGCCCATGCCGTTTCCGTTGGGGCAGCCGCCCTGGATCATGAAGCCGGGGATGACCCGGTGGAAGGTCAGGCCGTCATAGAAGCCCTTGTTAGCCAGAGAGATGAAGTTGTTGACGGTGTTGGGAGCCTTCTCGGGATACAGCTCGCCGCGCATAATGCGGCCGTCCTCCATAGTGATGGTTACGATGGGATTGCTCATATTCATTCGTTCCTTTCTGATCTGTTATCTGCGGGCCTTCATGGCCCGGTCCATTTCACGGGCGGCGTCCCGCTTTGCGGTGGCGTCCCGCTTGTCGTAATTCTTCTTGCCCTTGCACAGGCCGACCTCCACCTTCACCTTGGCGTTCTTGAAATAGACGCTCAGGGGCACCAGTGTGTAGCCGTCCTGCTTGACGAGAGCGTGGAGCTTGCGGATCTCCCGCTTGTGCATCAGCAGCCGCCGGTCCCGGTCCGGGTCCCGGTTGAAGATGTTGCCATGCTCGTATGGAGAGATGTGCATGCTGTGGACGAACAACTCGCCGTCCTTCACGGTGCAGTAGGAGTCCTTCAGGTTCATCGTGCCCGCACGGATGGATTTGACCTCCGTGCCGCACAGCTCGATGCCTGCCTCGTACTGATCCTCCACGAAGTAATCGTGGTAGGCTTTGCGGTTCTGGGCCGCGATCTTGATTCCCTTTTTCTCCGTGGGGATCACCTCGTTTCTGGTAAAACAGTATACCATAGTTTTCCCATGACTTCAAGAAAAACAGGCCCTTTGCATTTCAACACGCCTATGCTATAATAGGTTGAATATAGTATAGGCAGGGTCTCTGCCCTTTAAACGAGGTGGATAGTATGGAAATGCCCATGGATCTGACGGAGGTCAAGCTCCGGCGCAAGGACGTATTTGAGGGTAAAATCATGACGGTGCACGTGGACGATGTGCGCCTGCCCAACGGCGAGGAAGCCACCCGGGAAGTGGTGGACCATGTGGACGGCGCAGCGGTCCTGGCCCTGGACGAGGCCAACCGGGTACTGGTGGTCCGCCAGTACCGGTATGTATTTGGCAAGGTGCTGGATGAGCTGCCCGCAGGCAAGCTGGATCCCGGCGAGGACCCGGTGACGGGCGCTCTGCGGGAATTGAAGGAGGAGACCGGCGCGGAACCGGAGACCTTTCTGCCCCTCGGCAAGCTCCTGCCCGCCCCCGGCTGCTACGGGGAAACACTGCACCTGTTTTTGGCCAAGGGGCTGAAATTTAGCCAGCAGCAGCTGGACCCCGATGAATTTCTCAATGTGGAGCGGGTACCCTTTGATGAAATGGTGCACCGCTGCGTCAACGGTGAGATCGATGACGCCAAGACCGTGGCCGCAGTCCTGCGGGCCAAGGTCCTGCTAAACCTGTAATAGAAAAATAATAGGAGGTACGTTTCCTTGGAACAGAAAACGGACGCCCAGAAAACCATCCTCATTGTGGAGGACGAAAAAAATATCGTAGACATTCTGCGCTTTAACCTTCAGCGAGAGGGCTACCGCACCGTGGAGGCCTATGACGGAGCCGACGGCCTGGAAAAGGCCCGGAAGGAAAACCCCGACCTGATCCTGCTGGACGTGATGCTGCCGAAGATGATCGGCTTCGACGTGTGCCGCACCCTCCGGGAGGAGGGCAACAACGTGCCCGTCATCATCCTCACCGCCCGGGAGGAGGAGGCCGACAAGGTGTCCGGTCTTGAGATCGGCGCCGATGATTACATTACCAAGCCCTTCTCCATGCGGGAGCTGATCGCCCGGGTGGGAGCCAACATCCGCCGCACGGCTATGAACACCGCCGCCGCGGCCACCGCTGCGGCCACAGCCATGCCGGTGGCAGGGGACCTCTCCATCGACACGGACAGCCATCAGGTCTTCCGGGACGGCAAGCCTTTGGAGCTGACCACGCGGGAATATGAGCTGCTGACCTTCCTGGCCAGCCATCCCAATAAGGTCTACTCCCGCATCGACCTGATGGAGCAGGTCTGGAACTACGGCTACGTGGGCGACGATCAGCGGACTGTGGACGTGACCGTCCGGCGTCTGCGGGAAAAGATCGAGGAAAACCCCGCCAGCCCCAAATACATCCTCACCCGCCGGGGCGTGGGGTACTATTTCGCGGTGTAATCCCCACCGGTTCCGGTGACGTTCCTCGCGTTCTTCTTATGTTTTGAAGAGGACACAGGGATCTTCTCCGGGACGCGCCCGCCCCCGCAAACGGCGGGCCGTACAGTTTTCAGATCCTTTGAACACCATAAAGGCGGTGATTTTTTGTTCCGCAGCTTACATATGAAGCTGACGCTGATCCTCCTGCTGCTGATCACATCCCTGATGGCGGTGGTAGGCGCGTTCCTGACCACCAGCGTCACCAGTTTCTATATCGACAGCTTTTATCAGCAGATGAGCAGTGCCTTCGGCGCGGACCGTCGGGAGTTTGTGGCGGACCTCCGCAGCGCCGCCGCTCAGCCGGACGGCGCTGAGCGTATTCAGGAGATCATGGAGGTCAATGCCGGTATGCTGGGCATCGACTACCGCACCCGGAACTACTATGTGCTGGACGGCACCGCAGGCAGCTTTCTGGCCGGCAGCGCCGAGTCCTCCGACCTGCCCCGGGAGCAGTCTGCTAATCTTCTGACCGCCCGGAACGCGGTTTCCCGAAAGGACGCCTCTACCGTAGGCGATGAAAGCGATATCTCCGCCGACTACATGGATGTAGCCATTCCCATTTTCGGCGGTGACAATGCCTATATTATCTATATTCTGGATAACAAGGACACGGTATCCGACCTGAATAACCAGCTCTTCCAGATCATCATGCAGGCGCTTATCATCGGCCTTCTCATCTCCGTGCTGCTGAGCTTTCTGCTCTCCAAGACCATGGTGGGCCCCATTGAAAAGCTGACCATCGGCGCAGAGCGGGTGGCCGCCGGTGATTTTGACAGCGAGCTGCCGGTGGAATCCACCGACGAGATTGGTATTCTCACCGGAACGTTTAACGAGATGGCCGAGGTCCTGCAGTCCACACTGGCTGCCGTGGAAAACGAGCGCAACAAGCTGGATACCCTGTTCCTCCACATGACCGACGGCGTGGTGGCCTTTGACCGGGAGGGGCACCTCATCCACTGCAACCCCGCCGCCACGGAGCTTTTGCGGCGATCCATCGATCCCAGCTGCACCTACGAGGAATTGCTGGGCGACCTGCATCCCTTCCAGAACGTGCTGGCCCTCCAGAAACCCAACTACATTGAAGATGAGTTGGTGGTGGGAGACCGGACCCTGGCCCTCTACCTCACGCCCTTCTCCGACAAGGCCCAGGGCGGCGTTCTGATCCTGCTCCATGACGTGACGGAACAGCACCGGAATGAGGAACGGCGCAAAGAATTCGTGGCCAACGTGTCTCACGAGCTGCGGACCCCCCTGACCAACGTCCGCAGCTACGCCGAAACCATCCGGGATGCCGGAGATGACATCCCCCGGGAGATGGAGAACAATTTTCTGGATATTATCATTACGGAAACGGACCGCATGACCCACATCGTTCAGGATCTGCTGACCCTCAGCCGGTTAGACGCCGGCAGCACCGAAATGGTGTTCACCCGGTTCCCCTTCCACGACGCCATTGAAAGCGTGGTCCGCTCCAACAGTCTCAACGCCAAGCAGCGGGGCCATGAGCTGACCTATGTGCCGGAGGGCGAGCTGCCCCTCATCACCGGTGACCGGAGCCGTTTGGAGCAGGTGATGATGAACATTCTCGGCAACGCCATCAAGTACACTCCGGACGGCGGACACATTCGCGTCACCGCAGGAGCCGGCCCCGACACCGCCTGGATGGAGGTCCGGGATGACGGCATCGGCATCCCGGAAAAGGACAGGGAGCGTATTTTCGACCGCTTCTACCGGGTGGATAAGGCCCGTTCCCGGGAATCCGGCGGCACAGGCCTTGGACTATCCATCGCCAGAGAGATCGTCCAGCGGCACCACGGCACCATTTCCCTGGTCCCCCATGAGGGACCGGGCACCACGGTCCGTCTGGAGCTGCCCATCACCCAGCCCGCCCCCGGCGCACCGGAGGATACGGCGGGAAACACGTCGGATCAGCAGTAATTTCAGCTTTTATCAGAAAGGAGGGACCGGCCATGCGCTACCGGGATTTTATCCAAAATATCACCATCACGTTTCTGGCGCTGCTGTCCCTGTTCCTCTTTTCCAGAACGCAATTCTTCCAGTTGGGCGCTGCCGCCGGCAGCGGCACCTGGCAGCGGCTCACCGCTCCTGTCAGCGACCAGATCTCCGATGCCCCCGCCTCCGATACCCTGTCCGCCCCGGTGCGGGCGGCCGTCACCGGAGAATACGGCCGGTATGGCAGCATCTCCCTCACCACGGACAGCGAGAGCTTCACCCCCATCAAAACACTGCTGCGGGAGGTTCTTGGGTCTGCCCGCAGCCGGATGGATTCCAGTGCTGCCGCCTTCCGGTCGGCTTTGGGAAAGCCGTCAGTCTACTGTGACTTTTTAGAGCCCCTGCCGGTGTCCTATCTGGCGGACCTCATGGGTATCACCGCAGAAAGTGAGCTTTCCGTCCGCGCTCTGGCCGCAGCGGAGCAGAACGGTCAGGTGGTCCTGCTGCTGTGGGACGGCGGATCCCGCTATTACCAGTGCGTCACTGCCGTGCAGCCCTCTACCCTGACGGAGGTACTGGATCACTTTGAGCTGGGCGTTACCGCCTTTGCTTTTGAGGATCTCAGCGGATACGGCCAGCATCTGGCCCCTCTCTCCCTGTTTCCGGACCCTCTCCCTGAGCTGCCCCAACTGACGGTGACAGAAAGCACCGTTTCCACAGAGACGCTGCTCTCCGTTCTGGGCTTCAACCCCCACACCAATTCCCGCTATACCGACGCCGGCGGCGCGGAGGTAGTGGTGGAGGGAGACCGGGTCATCCGCATCAGTGGCAGCGGCGCCTTCTCCTACACCAGCGGCGGCGAAACGGTCCTCTCCGTAGAAAGTGCCGGGGGCCTTCCCACGCCTCGGGAAGCCGTCTCCGGTGTTCTGGAGCTGTTGGATCAGTTGATCCCGGAGGGCGATGCCCGGCTGTATCTGCAGAAGTGGCAGCAGTCAGAAACCGAGACTTTCTTAACCTTCGGCTACCAGTCCGGCGGCGTTCCCATCCGCTTCGCGGACGGCTCCGCTGCCGCTGAGGTGACGCTTTCCGGCAATACGATCTCCGCTCTGTCCCTGCGTCCCCGGCAATACAGCGCTGCCAGCTCCGCCTCGCCTCTGCTGCCGCTGCGGCAAGCTATGGCCATCGCCGGGAGGACAGAGGGGGCCGAGCTTTCCATCGGCTATGCCGATACCGGCGTCTATCCGCTCTCTGCCGTCTGGCTGACGGATTGACATCACACTTTCTGAAAGGAGTTGAGCGGCTACGGAACGCTATCGCCTGAAAAACATTATCATTCTGATTCTGGCGCTGCTCAACGCCTTTTTACTGACGTCTCTGGCCATTCGGGGCAACGAGGAGCGGGTGGCCCGCCGCACCCAGCAGCAGGAGCTGGTCGCTCTGTTCGCGGCGGACGGCATGACGCTGGACCCCGCTCTGATCCCCACGGACACCGCCGTTTCCACCTATGCGTTGATCCGGGATGAGACAGCGGAGCGAAAGGCCGCCGCCTTCCTCCTGGGGGATAATCTGGAGCGTACCACTCAGGGCGGCGGCATTTACACCTACACCAGCCAGCAGGGCGCCGCTGCCTTCCGGGACACCGGCAGCTTTGACGCCGCCGGTTCTCTGTCACAGGAGAACGCGGAAGCATTTTGTTGGGATTTCTGCAAGGCGTTTTCTTACGATACGCCGATATTTACACTGGACGAAACGGGCAGCGGCACTGCAACGGCTGTCCGCCTGTGGAACGGTACGCCGGTGTTCAACGCCGCCGTCACCTTTACCATCGATCAGGGCCGCGTCCTGTCCGCCAGCGGCGCTCTGCTGCCGGAGACCGGCGCGGAGACCTCCTCCGGGCAGAAGCCCCTCTCCGCCTTCGCCGCCCTGACTGCCTTTCAGCAGATGCGCCACGCCTCCAGCTCCGTGGTGTCCTCCATCACGGAGGTCAGTCTCTGCTACGAGCTGCAAAGCACCACCGCCGCTCCCATGGCGCTGGTTCCCTCCTGGCGGATCGTCACGGATACGGCAACTTTTTATGTAAACTGTATTTCCGGTACCGTCCGCCGGGCATAAAATTGTTTGAATTTCATATTTTGTCAGGAATCGTTTGCTTTTTCAGGCAAAGTATGCTATACTGACGCCGATCATAATGAGTGGTACTGTCCACTTTTTTCTCAGGGTGCATGAAGTGCCGGCCCGACGGACAAACTAATCCCGGCGCAAGGCTTTCTCCCCGCAAAAGAATACCTGAAACGAGGTCAGAACGTTGACAAAATACATCGTACACGGAGGCAAGCCTCTGTTCGGCGAGGTGGAGATCAGCGGTGCGAAGAACGCCGCCGTTGCCATTATTCCCGCCGCCATTCTGGTGGACGGCGTCTGCCGCATTGAAAACATCCCCCAGATCTCCGACGTTACCGCGATTTTGAAGATTTTGGAGCAGCTTGGCGCGTCCATCCGCTCCATCAACCGCCACACGGTGGAGATCGACAGCCGTCACATCCACACCACTAGGACCTCTTATGAGCTTTCCCGGAAGCTCCGGGCTTCCTACTATCTCATCGGCGCTCTGCTGGGCCGTTTCGGCCGGGCAGAGGTTGCCATGCCCGGCGGCTGCAATTTCGGCGGCGTCCGCCCCATCGACCAGCATGTAAAGGGCTTTTCCGCTCTGGGCGCCGGTGTTACCACTGAGGGCGGCTATATCAATGCCATCGTGGAGTCTGGCCGTCTCACCGGGGCCAACATCTACCTGGACGTGGTGTCCGTAGGCGCTACCATGAACATCATGATGGCCGCCGCGCTGGCTCAGGGGGACACGGTGATCGAAAATTGCGCCAAGGAACCTCACATCGTGGATCTGGCCAACTTCCTGAACTCTATGGGTGCCGACATCCGGGGCGCCGGTACGGATACCATCAAGATCCGGGGCGTGGAGCGGCTGTCCGGCGGCTCTTATGCCATCATTCCCGATCAGATCGAAGCCGGTACCTATATGGCTGCCGTGGCCGCCACCGGCGGTCAGATCTTGGTGAAAAACATTATTCCCAAGCACATGGACTGCATCACCGCCAAGCTCCAGGAATGCGGCGTAGAGGTGGAGGAGCAGGATGATACCCTGCTGGTACGCCGTACCGCCCGCCTGAAAAAGGCCAACGTCAAGACCCTGCCCTATCCCGGATTTCCTACGGATATGCAGCCCCAGATGACCACCGTCCTCACCCTTGCTCAAGGGACCAGTCTGGTGACCGAGGGTGTCTGGAGCAGCCGCTACCGCTATGTGGATGAACTCAAACGCATGGGTGCCCGTATTCAGGTGGATGACAAGACCGCCGTGGTAGAGGGCGTGGAAAAGCTCACCGGCGCACCGATCCAGGCTTATGACCTGCGGGCCGGCGCGGCTCTGGTCATCGCCGCTTTGGCGGCAGAGGGCGAGAGCGAGATCTCCAACGTGCAGTATATCGAGCGGGGCTATGAGGACATCATCGGCAAGTTTCGGGCTCTGGGCGCGGACATCCGCGCCGTGGAGGAGCCGGACGAGGATGCCCTTTCCACTGCGCAAATCAGCTGAACTTCACGTCCGTCAGGGAGTGTGTCGGCCTTGACCGGCCCGTTCCCCGGCGGACGTTTTTCAAAAGAGGGGTATTTTCTTGACCACCGTACATACGCTTGCCAGCGGCTCCTCCGGAAACGCCGCTGTGCTCTCCTGCGGAGACACCCATCTGCTGATCGACGCCGGGATCTCCTGCCGCCGGATCACCGTGGCCCTGAAAGAACTGGGGTTGACCCCGGCAGACCTGACGGCTATTCTGATCACCCACACCCATTCCGACCATATCTCCGGGTTGAATACCCTTCTGAAAAAGACGGCCTGCCCGCTTCTTGCCACTCCCCGGACCTGCCGGGAACTTGACTGCCGGTTTCCGGGGATCGAACCCCGGCTCATAGAGGCGGAGGGAGCTGTCACTCTGGGGGAGGTCGACATACAGCCCATCCCCACCTCCCATGACGCCTCCGGCTCCTGCGGCTGGCGGCTGGATACAGAGGGCGGCAGCGTAGGCCTTCTCACCGACACCGGCTACGTCACCGATGAGGCGCTGGATCTGCTGCCCGGCGTGGACATGGCGATTTTGGAATTCAACCACGATGTAGAGGCCCTTTGCTCCGGTCCCTATCCCTATTACCTGAAGCAGCGCATTTTGGGCCTTCAGGGTCACCTGTGCAACGAGGACGCCGCCCAATTCGCCGTCACGCTGGCGGAAAACGGCGCCAGTGATATCGTTTTGGCCCACCTGAGCCGTGATAACAACACCCCCACTATGGCGCTGAACGCCGCAGCCGCCGCGCTGGACGGTGCCGGACTGGCTCCGGAACTGTCCGTAGCGCCCCGGGACACCGTCGGCCCGTGTCACATCGTCAGAAGGAGGGTCTTATGCAAAAGGTGACCATTCTCTGCACCGGCAAGCTGAAGGAAAAATTTTATCTGGACGCTGTTGCGGAATACGTCAAGCGGCTGAACCGGTTCTGTAAATTAGAGATCATCGAGCTGCCGGAGGAACGGCTGCCGGAGGATCCCTCCCCCGCCCAGATCGAGGCGGCCCTCTCCAAGGAGGCCGACGCTGTCCGGGCCAAGCTGCCCAACGGCTGTCTGGTGATCGCCATGTGTGTGGAGGGGCGGGAGCGCTCCAGCGAGGAGCTGGCCCGCTATCTGGCGGACAGCGCCGCCCAAGGCGCCAGCCACATCGTCTTTCTCATCGGCAGCTCCTTCGGAATGCACGAATCCTTGAAGCGGCAAGCCGCTCTGCGGCTGTCCATGTCCCCCATGACCTTTCCCCACCACCTGCTGCGGGTGATGCTTTTGGAGCAGATCTACCGGGCCTACCAGATCAACGCCGGAAGCAGATACCATAAGTAATTTTTCAGGCGAACACACAGAACACTGTTGATACGATATAAGGAGGTACTTGCAAATGGATTTCATGCAGGAATACGAGAAGTGGTTCCACAGCCCCGCCCTCTCACCGGAGGAACACGCCGAGCTGGAGTCTATTAAGGACGATCCCAAGGAGATCGAAAGCCGATTCTTCGGCCCGTTGGAGTTCGGCACCGCCGGTCTCCGGGGCACTATGTACACCGGCTTACATAACATGAACATCCATGTGATCCGCTGGGCCACTCAGGGCTTTGCCGACGTCATCGCCGCCGAGGGCGAGGAGGGCAAGCGCCGTGGCGTGGCTATCTGCATGGACTGCCGCAATCACTCTATGGAGTTCGCCCGGGCCGCCGCCGAGGTCTGCGCCGCCAATGGCATTCACGTCCGTATTTTCGACTCCCTGCGGCCCACCCCGGAACTGAGCTTCGCCGTCCGGGAATACGGCTGTCAGGCAGGCATCAATGTCACCGCCAGCCACAACCCCAAGGAGTACAACGGCTACAAGGTCTACTGGTCCGACGGCGCGCAGCTTCCCCCCCACCACGCCGACGCCATCGCCAAGCGGTTGGAGGAAATCGACATTTTTGACGGTGTGAAGCGGATGGACTTTGAGGAAGCCGTAAAGAGCGGCCTCATTGAGACCATGGGTGACGAAACGGACCGGAAGTTCATGGCCAATGTCACCGCCATGATCAATGACCGGGAGACCGTCGCCAAGGTGGCGGACACCTTCAAGCTGGTCTACACCCCCTTCCACGGCTGCGGCTACAAGCTGGTGCCGGAGGCGCTGACCGCGCTGGGCATCAAGCACCTGATCCCCGTGCCGGAGCAGATGGTCATCGACGGCAATTTCCCCACGGTGGTCTCCCCCAACCCGGAAAACCCGGAGGGGTTCTATCTGGCCATCGATCTGGCCAAAAAGAATGACGTGGACTTCATCCTAGGCACCGACCCGGACAGCGACCGGGTCGGCATCATGGTGCGGAACCATGAGGGCGAGTTCCAGCCCGTCACCGGCAACCAGACCGGCGTGCTGCTGCTGGATTATCTGATCGGCGCCATGAAGCGCTCCGGGAAGATGCCCGCCAACCCCGTGGCCCTCAAAACCATCGTCACCACGGAAATGGCCCGGAAGGTGGCGGAGAGCAACGGCGTAAAGTGCTTCGATACCTTCACCGGCTTCAAGTTCATGGCGGAAAAAAAGAACGCCTTGGAGGAGTCCGGCGAGGGTAAGGTCATCTTCTCCTATGAGGAATCCTATGGCTATATGCTGGGTGATTACGTCCGGGATAAGGACGCCGTCACTGCCTCCATGCTGCTGACGGAGATGGCCGCGTGGTATGACGCTCAGGGCATGACCCTCTTTGACGCACTGAATGCCCTGTATGAAAAGTACGGCTGGTACGCAGAAAAGACCCACAATCTGGTGATGCCCGGTCTGGACGGTCTCCGGGATATGGCGAAGCTGATGAAGGATCTCCGGGAAAATCCCCCAACGGAGATCAGCGGCGTCAAGGTCATTGTCCGGAAGGATTATACCGACGGCAGCGTGATCGACTGCGTCACCGGCGCTAAGAGCCGCATGGAGCTGTCCGGCTCCAACGTGCTGCGGTATGAGTTGGAAGACGGCACCGTCATTCTGGTGCGTCCCTCCGGCACGGAGCCGAAGATCAAGGTCTACATCCTGACTCAGGGAGCCGATGCTGCCGCGTCCAACGCCAATCTGGAAAAGTACGGGCAGTGGGTGGCCGCTCTGAAGCCTTGATCAATTACACAAACTTAATTAAGCCGGTGCCCGGAAACATAGTTTCCGGGCACTTTTTTGCGTTTTCTAAGGTATTCTCCGCAATTCGCAGGTCTTTCCAGATTCTTTGAAGCTGTGTTTGCGTTTTTCGCCGCAATTTGGTTCGGCACTTAAAGCGCTGCGGCTCTCCGCGTATAGGAAAGCGTCCGCCGAACGGCGGACGCTTAAGACTGTCGATAAAGTGGTAAATTCTCCGCGACGGTAAGGAAGGGTGTGCGTGGGAAACCCAAGAAGGGATACACCGTCGGCTCAGGCCAAACAGCGGATACTGCGTATCCGCTGTTTGGGAGCCATCCTCGAAATAAGCTCGCTTGATCCGCCACCGGCGGCGCTTCGCCTATTTCCCTGCGCCATTGAAATCCTTAGTTTTCAGAACTTTTATAAAGTTCTGAAAACTTGCTCATCGGGGTGAAAAGACTTTTCACCCCGATGAAGCGTCCGCCGAACGGCGGACGCTTTTTATGGTTTTCCAAACTCAGACGTTGGCAGTCTCCCGCGCCGCGTCTGCTTCAGTTTCCGATTCCGCGGCAAGCTTTGTCGAATCGGCTGCCTCCGCAGGCTCCGTGGTCTCGGTCTGCTCCGTTCCCTTTTCCGGCAGCGCCGCTTTTTCTTTGCGGGCAGGCAGCTTTTCAGAAGCTGCTTTCAAAGCCTTGGCGGCTTTGGACTCCTTCTTAGGCTGCTCGGTCCGCCAGTGGAGGGTAGTCTTATTGAACATCGGCTCGCAGACATACAGCACGGCAGGCATCACGAACAGGCAGATGCAGGCGGAGATCAGAGCACCCCGGGCCAGCATGATGCAGATGGCGCCGATGAGGTCGATCGAGGACACAAAAGACACACCCAGGGTGGCGCAGAACATCACCAGCGCGCTGGTGATGATGGAAGCGTCCGCCGAATCCGCTGCGATGCGGATAGCCTCCTTCCGGTTCTTGCCGCTTTGCAGTTCTTCCTGGAACCGAGAGGTCATCAAAATGGCGTAGTCCACCGTAGCGCCCAACTGCACGCAGCTGATGATGGTAGGTGCGATGAAAGGCGTGGAAGCGCCGGAGAAGTAGGAGAAGCCCTGATTCAGGAAGATCGCCAGCTCAATGGTGGCCACCAGCACCGCCGGAACGGTGATGGACTTGAACGCCCACGCCACGATGATGAAAATACAGGCAATGGACAGGTAGTTTGCCACCACGAAGTCCACGGCGGTGGTGTCGATCAGATCCCGGTACATGGCGCCCTCGCCGGTGATCATGGCGTTTTCATCGTACTGCTTCAGGATGGCATTCATCTCGTCCAGCTGGGCCGCCACCGCATCGGTGGCCGGAGAATAGCTGGAGTTCACCATCATCAGCTGATAGCCCCCCTGCTTGAGCATATCCTTTACCTCATTTGGAATGAAGAAGTCAGGAATGCCGGTACCCAGCATCTTATGGTAGGATACCACGGAGGTAACGCCCTTGACCTCCTCCATGCGGTTTTCGATGTCGCTCATCTCCGCCGGATTCAAATCGTCCCGCAGGACGATGAAGTGAGAGGTAGCCATATCGAAGTCGTTTTTCAGCTTTTCGTTGGAGACGATGGAGGGCAGGTCCCGGGGCAGGGACTCGTCCAGCTTGTAGTAGATTCCGGCGTGGGACTGGGCGTAGTAGGCCGGGATGAACAGGAGCACAAAAATCACCATAATGGCCTTGTTATGCCGCAGGATAAAGCTGTTCACCTTGTCAAAGCTGGGCATCAGACTCTTATGCTTGTGCTTAGTGATCTGCTTATCGAAAATCAGCACCAGAGAGGGCAGCACCAGAATAACGGTAGCCACGCCCAGCACAACGCCCTTGGCCATAACGATGCCGATATCCCGGCCCAGCGTCAGCCGCATGACGCACAGGGCCAGAAAGCCCGCTACCGTGGTGAGGCTGGAGGAGGACAGAGAGCGGAAGGCAGCAACCACCGCCTGCGCCATGGCGTCCCGCTCGTCATCGTAGTTGGGGCGCTCCTCCTCATACCGGTGGTAGAGGAAGATGGAGTAGTCCATGGTGACGCCCAACTGCAAAACAGCGGCGATAGCCTTGGTGATATACGAGATCTCCCCCAGGAATATGTTGGTGCCCATATTGTAGATGACGGCCAGGCCGATGCTGGTGAGGAAGATAAACGGCAGCACCGTGGATTCCAGCGTCACCATCATGGCAACCAGGGCCAGCAGCACCGCCAGGCCCACGAAGATGGGCAGCTCGCTGTCCATCAGGTCCCGGGTGTCCTTGATGACCACGGAGAAGCCCGCCAGGAAGCACTTTTCATTACAGGCCCGCCGGACCTGCTCGATGGCCTCCATGGTCTCGTCCGAAGCGCCGGGGTGGCTGTACTGAATGATCATCATGGTAGCGTCTCCGGCGAAGAACATATCCCGGAAGTTGGCGGGGATCATGTCCGTGGGGATCTGGATGCCCATAAGGTTGCTGATCCAGATGGCGTTGGAAACTCCGTCAATGGCCTTGATGTCATTGAGCAGGCTGTTGGTATAGCCTGCGGGCATACTCTCCACCACCAGCATGCTGGTGGCCGCCATTTTAAAGGGCTCCTCCAGCAGCTTTTCGCCATGAGAGGATTCCAGGTCCTCCGGCAGGTAGGACAGAATGTCGTAGTTGATGCGGGTGGAAATATAGCCGATGGCGGCGGGAATCAGCATCAGTACCGCCATCATGGCCACCAGCTTCGGCTTGCGGGTCAACCATTTTGCGATTTTTTCCAGCATGGCCGATCAATCCTTTCCGCCGAACAGGCCGGTAATGGCCGCCCAGAAGTCCTTGAACATCTGCGCGACACGCCCCCAGAAGGTAGTCTGCACCTCCGCAGCGGCCTCAGCCTCCGTTTCATCCTCGTCCGGCATGGTGATCTCCTGAGTGCGGATCAAGATCTGAATGCTCTCAGGAGAGGGGTTGCGGCTGTCGGTGAGAGACACGGCCTCGGCGGTGGCATCCATCAGCAGGAGGTTGTTCACGTCGCCGGTATACTCATCCCAGGTGTCCTCGATGATGTCGCAGATGCTGGACTTGGCGTCCTTGATCTGTCCGGCGGTGCCCATGGTCTTGGCAGTGCTCCGCAGGACGGCCGCCAGACCCTCCAGAGTCTGCTTGGTGCCGTCATCCAGCGTAGCGCCGGTGGATTTCATCAGGGCTTCCGTGTCGCTGATGAGGCCCTGCGTATCCCGGATGGTCTTGATGGCACTGGCGCTGAGGCTGCTGACGGTTTTTAGAGTATCCTGCAAAACCGGCTCGTAATCATCCAGGATGTCCTGCAGATCCTCCACATCATCCAAGATATCCCGGAGGTCCGCAGAGGAATGGCGGATGGCGGCAGACAGGTCCTCGGCACTGTTGAGCAAAGAGGACAGGTTTTCGATCCGGCCGCACAGAGCGCTGAGGTCGCTGATCACCTGACTGGTGGGATCCTTCAATCGATTCATCACACCTGCCAGTGACTTCTGAAGCTTGGCGATCTCCGCCATGGCGCTGTCCAGACCGCCGGAGATCAGGTCCACCACCGCACCGCCGACACTCTCACTGGGGGGCAGCGGCGCATCCGGTTCCGTTTCAGTTCCCGGGTTTTCAGGGTCAGGCGGATTTGGGGCGTCTGTGGAATCCTTTTGGGATCCGCCGCCGTTGTTCTCTCCGTTGTTCTCACCGCTGCCGGTATTTTCAGAACCGTTTTCATCTGTGTTGGAGGAATCAGGCGGATTCTGTGCGCCGCTGCTTACTTGGTCACCAGTTCCGCTTCCGGCGTCCGTGCTTTCAGAACCGCTGCCGCCGGGAGTCTTTTCGGACGAACCGTCGGAATGATCGCCGGAAGGCGCACTGTCCCCGCTGGAGGTGTTCTTCTCAGAACTGTCCTCAGGATCGTTGTGCAGCAACTCGCCGGAGAGAGTCCCTCCCTGGTCGGGAGTTTCCGCACCGGTGGGAGAATCCTTATCATACTCCACCTTGCCGCTGGCATACACCAGCCACAGATCGTTCATCTGCTTGGCTGTGGCGGCACTCTGTCCCAGGACTTGCTGGCAGAACTGCTGGAAGGTCATTTGAGCCTTTGCCTGATAAGCGGTTTCCAGCTTGTCAATCCCTTTCTCCTTTATCGCCGCCTGCAACAGGGAAATCGTACCTTCCAACTCCGCGATTTTACTTTCAAGTGCATCAATCGTAGCTTTTAACTCAGCTTTCGCTACGGGATCTTCTGTCTGTCCCAGTTTTTCTTTGTACTCAGTCAGCTTTTTCCCACAGGCGGCAAGTCCCGTCTTTGCTTGCTCCAGATTTTCTATTACTGCCGCAGCGGTCGCTGCGGTTTCCCCCGCATTTTCGGTCCCCTTCAGCTCCAGCAAATCCTGATAGAAGGTCTTGCGGTCTTTTTCTACATAGGCGCTATGCGCTTCCTTTACTTGATTGACAGTAGTGGATCCGACGTTCTGGTTCTTGTCGATGGTTTCATCGAGTTTGCCGGAGGTGTCCTTTACGGTGCCGCCCAGAGCCTCCTGCAGCGCCTTCAGGCTTTTGCGCAGACTGCCCAGCGCACTGAATACCTTGCGCACATCACCGGTGCCGTCTTCCATATCTCTCAGAGCACTCTCCACATCCTTCAGATCACCCTTCAGGTCGGAGACTGTGTTGGTCATGCTGCGCAGGGTGGACTTGGAATCAGAAATTGTCTTGCTGAGGGCTTCAATCTGCCCCTCCACCGGCTCCAGTACATCCGTCAGATTGGAGAGATCCTCCCGCAGGGCGTCCGTTCCGGAATAGATCACGCCCTTGCCGTCGGAGAAAATACCTCGGGCCTTATTCAGCTGCTCCAGACCGTTGGCAGAGGCGTTCAGGCTGCCGGTCATGGCCGTCATGGCGTCCAGCAGGGAATCAATGCTGCCGGAGAGCTTGTTATAATTGTCCTCCAGATCGTCCTTCCGTTCAGACAGCTTGGCGATCTCCTCCAGCTGGCTCAGAGTAGCCGGTACCATCAGGAAGGTCATGCCGCCAAAGGCGAAGTCCTCGCTGCCTACCCGGATCGTATAGTGGCATTCCTCACCGGGCAAACCGAGGAACAGCACCGCCCGCAGGTTGCCGATCAGCTGCACCTGGGCACCGGGGGCCTCCAGAGACAGGATGTCATCCTGATTGAAGATCGCCATGGCTTCCAGGGTGTAGTTGTTCCGGGCGTACTCGCTGGCACGTTCATTGGGTACGATATCCAGACGGATTTCCACCACGCCGGCCTGTCCCACCAAATCCTCTGCCTTGGTAGGCACACCGTTGAGGGTATAGCTCATGGAGATCGTCCAAGGAAGCTGCTGGAAGGGCTTTGTGGTTTTGCCCTCAAAGTAGAAGGTCCCGGGCAGGGCCTTTTCGTCCAGCCGGAAGGTGGTCATGCCACCGTTCCGGGCAGGCACCGTGCCGTCGGTCAGGTTGATGATCTCATCGTAATCGCCGTAGTCTGTCAGCGTGGCAATACCGTTGGTGCGGTAGCTCTTTACCACACTGCCGTCGGTGAGATTGCCGTAGTAGTCCGTCATGGCGTAGTAGGCCTCGTCATAGGTGGCGGTCACACCGTCCCCGATGGCGGCCGCCGGGATGGAGCCCAGCACCATCAGGGCGGACAGTGCGCAGCTTCCCACACGCAGAAGCTGTCTTTTCGCGGTTTTCACTGGATTTCGCATCTTACTTTCTTCCTTCTATTTAAATTTTGCAGAATACAGTTCAAAACTGCGCCGGGAAGCGCAGATCCGTCCGCTCCCACGGCATCCCCCGGCCGTTTTCTCCGAAGGGGCCGTAAGCGGCCAGTCTTCGGTAAATCGGCCGGGTCAGCCCGAACCGGCGGATCACCACGCCGGGCCGCATATCCACATGGTCCTCCAGCCAGATTGCCAGCGTCTCATCGCGGATCATACCTGTGCCGAAGGTGTTCACCGACACGCTGACGGGGTCCGCAAGGCCGATGGCGTAGGCCAGCTGCACCTCGCAGCGGTCCGCCAAACCTGCCGCCACCACGTTTTTTGCCAGATACCGGGCCAGATAGGCCCCGGTGCGGTCCATTTTTGTGGGGTCCTTTCCTGCCAGAGAACCTCCCCCATGGTGGGCTGCGCCGCCATAAGCGTCCGACACGGCTTTCCGCCCGGTGAGGCCGGCGTCCCCAGCGGGGCCGCCGATGACGAACCGGCCCGTGGGGTTGATATAAAGCAGAGGCTCCTCACCCGTCAGCGCCGGGGGCAGCACTGGCAGGATCACCTCCCGCCGCAGCGCCTCCCGCAAGGCATCCGTGCGAACATTGGGTGTATGCTGGGCGGAAAGGACCACTGTGGTGATCCGGGCGGGCCGTCCATCCTCATAGGCCACGCTGACCTGAGCTTTGCCGTCCGGCAGCAGCCAGGGCATCCCGCCGGAGCGCCGCATATGCTCCAGTCGCTTCACCAGCGCCCCTGCCAAGGTGACCGGCAAGGGCATCAGCTCCGGGGTCTCCCGGCAGGCGTAGCCGGTCATGATCCCCTGATCCCCGGCGCCGGTATCCTCCGCCGAGCGGTGGCTGACGCCCTGAGCAATATCCGGCGACTGCGGATGAAAGTGGATCTGAATGTTACAGTGATCCGCATCCAAGCCCAGTCCGGGGCGGTCATAGCCGATGTCCCGCAGTACCTCCCGGGCCACAGCCTCGTAATCCGGTTCCTGCCGGGCGCTGATCTCTCCGAACAAAAGCAGGTGGTTTTCCCACACAGCCGCCTCGCAGGCAGCTCTTGCCTCCGGGTCCTCCGTCAGCAGGGCATCCAGCACCCCATCGGCCACCTGATCACACAGCTTATCCGGGTGACCTCTGGTCACAGCTTCCGATGTCAGAACGTGCCTCATATTGCACCTCTTCTCCCTCAAAGCGCCCAATGCGCCCTTTTTCTCCATACTGAAAGTGTAACATGTTTCCTCCGGCGTCACTATGGGCATATCTGCCGCCTGTGCCTAATGGTATGGGAAAACGCCCCGCAAAAGTTCAGGCAAAATTGCCTCCGTGCCTAAAGCCTTAAAGATTTCGTTAAAAACTCGCACTTGAGACTGGTCCGGTTTCCGTGTATAATGGATATGAAAAAGGAAATTTGTTTCAAAAGGAGCGGGCTATGGCGCAACAGACAAAAAACGCCATCCGGCGGGCCTTTATCCAGCTTCTGAATGAACGCTCTCTGGATAAGATCTCCATCAAGGACATTGCGGAAAAGGGCGCGGTGAACCGCAACACCTTCTATTACTATTATGCGGATATCTATGCGCTGGTAGAGGATATCCTGCAGTTGGAGATCGAGGATTTCCAGTCCAAGCTGCGCCGGTACGACAGCTGGCAGGAGGCGTTCCGGGACGCTACGGCCTTCGCCACCCAGAACAAGCGGGCCGTGTATCATCTCTACAATTCCGGCAACCAGGAAACGATTCGGCGCTACTACCATAAGGTAACGTTAGCCGCCATGACCTCCTATGTCCGGGATCAGGCCGAGGGCCTTCCTGTGGATGATGAGGATATCCGGGTCCTGTCGGAATTCTATGCCGCCGCGCTGTCCGGGCTGACCGCTCTATGGCTGCAAAACGGCATGAAATACGATACTGATGCCTACATCGACCATCTGGGACATCTGCTGGACGGCAATATCCGCCGCTCTCTGGAACGGAGCTGTCAGGATTCCGGCCAAGCATAAAAGCATCCACCCGTCATAACGGGTGGATGCTTTTTATGTCTGAAGCCGGTTGCTTTTTCCGCTGTCGGCATAAGCGGACGTTCCGCTTGGAACATCTGCGGTTGTTTATCCCTTCTTCCCGGCGGATCTCTCCGCCTTTTTCCCGTTCCGCAGAAGGCTCTTCTCAGTTTCCTCCTGAATACCCTCCAACGTCATGCGGAGGTTGCTCATGAATAGGATACTCATGAATTTCAGCAAAGCCTCCCGGGTCTCTTTATCAAGATCCTTCAAGGCGCGGACCATAGGCCGCACCGCCTTAAAGCTGTCTGCTTTCAGATCCGTCAGGGTCTGGGCGCCGGAAGCCTCCAGTACCCGAAAGGCACTGTCTACAAATTTTTCCCGCTGTTCCACCGTCAGTCCCTGTACCCAGCCCCGCAATTCCTGATCCGTCAACTGAGCCTGCCGGGTAACACTGTGAAGCCGAACAAAATGATTTCCCAGCACCTCCCAAGAAAATCCATCATGCTGCATAAGGCCCTGCTGGCTGCTGTCCACCACGGTATAGTCCTCCTCGTGCTCCAGCAGCATCCCTACCACGGAGGATTTGGGTACGATGGTGTGGATACGCTCCGCCAGCCGGATATGCCGGGGCAGAGACAGAATATCCTCGTGAAAGCCGGGGCCGTCATTGGACCAGACGGCGGCGATCCGCCGCTGCACCGCCGCAGGGCAGAACACCCCTGCCCACACTGCCAGATTGCCGCCCTTGGAATGGCCGCCCAGCCGCAGCTTGATCCGGGGGTACTGATGGGCCATGGCCTCCGTGTATGTCACTGCCATTTTCTGAGCGGGGACCTCCCGCATACAGCTCAGATAGAAATCCTCTTTCCACCCTGCCAGCGTATCGTCGGTACCCCGGAAGGAGAGGTAGACGGTGCCATCCCCGCACTCTGCCGCCAGAGCCGCGAATTGCTCCGCCTTCACCGTGTCCAGATGGTCCACAAAGCCGTTGAGCTTCATGTCCCGGAACCGGGGCGAGGCTGCCGCCCGGCGCAGCAGCTCCGGAATCTGATTGGGCACCAGAACGCCCATGTCGATGGGCCGACCTTCCGTTTTGGCAAAATACGCCTCCGCCGCCTTCCACAGGGGCACGGCCCTCCCCCCGCCGGGGCCGGGGACGATGCCGCCGAAGTCCACGAAGGACAGCTCCGCCAAGATCAGGTTATCCACTTCATTAAACGGATCCTGTGCCAGCGTCAGATCCCCCCGCCAGTCCAGATAATCCAGAATATTTGCCATAACCGTCCCCCGTTTCGTTTTGATGAGGGTATTATATCCGCTTGCACTGCGACTTACAAGGCAGTATCTGTAAACTTTGTTCTAAGGTCTGCCGTCCTCTCATAGGATGGAGCATCACAACCGAGAGGTGGACGAGATGACAAAACAAACCCGAAACGAAGTGCTTTTGGAGGGGATCCCCGTGGGTGCTCCGGAGCCATCCCATGAAAATCACGGTCAGCTTTTTTACCGTCAAATTCTGGAGGTCCCCCGGCTGTCCGGCACGGCGGACCGCCTGCCCCTGCTGGTGCGGCAGATGCAGCTGCCTCTGCTGAAGGAGGGGACATCCCTGCGGGTAGAGGGGCAGCTCCGCTCCTTTAACAACCGGTCCGGTCCCGGACGGCGTCTCGTGCTGACGGTGTACGCCCGGTCCCTTCAGCCGGGGCTGGGAGAGCCGGTCAATCGCATCCTGCTGGCCGGGACATTGTGCAAGCCGCCTATCTACCGGCGGACGCCGCTGGGCCGCAGCATCAGTGATCTGATCTTAGCCGTGCCCCGGAGCTACGGCCGGGCAGATTACCTGCCGGTGATCGCGTGGGGACAGGTGGCGTCACAGGTGTGTACCCTGGAGGCAGGTGCGCCCCTATCCCTTGAGGGGCGAGTCCAGAGCCGGGTGTATCGAAAGGTGACGGAAACCGGCCCGGAGGAGCGGACAGCTTACGAGGTATCCGTCATGCGGCTGCTGGACCCGAAGGACGAACCATAAAAAACAGACGCCGCTTCTGCATGAAGCGGCGTCTGTTTTTCGCTGTTTTCTCAGTCGTTGGTGTAGTTGTCGAAATAGCCCTGAATGTAGACGATGGGGGTACCCTTGTCGCCGGAGCCGGAGGTCAGGTCGCACAGGGAACCGATCAGATCCGTCAGGCGGCGGGGGGTAGTGCCCTCGGAGACCATGTTGCCCACCAGAGAGCTGCCGTCCTTAGCGGCGATGCGGCCCTTGATGGCCTGCCGCAGCTCCTCGCCGTCCAGACCGGCGAAATCGTTGTCCGCCAGGTACTTCAGCTTCAGTTCGTTGGGCGTACCCTCCAGACCGGCGGTGTAGGCGGGGGACACCACAGGGTCCGCCAACTCCCAGATCTTGCCCACGGGATCCTTGAAGGCGCCGTCGCCATAGACCATGACCTCCACGTGCTTGCCAGTGGCGTCATACAGCTTCTTCTGAATGGCCTCCACCATGCTCTGGCAGTCGCGGGGGAACAGCTTCACCGTATCCTCGGTGGCCTTGTTGGTGCCCAGCAGGCCGTAGTTCTCGTTATAGCCGCTGCCGTTGACAGGGGCGGTGAGGATCTCGTCCAGAGAGAACACCTTTTCCGCACCGGCGGCGATCAGGCGGCGCTTGGTGCGCTTGCGGGTGTGGATGTCGCAGTTGATGACATTCTTGGTATAGGGCAGGATGGCCTTGGCGTCGTTGGCGAAAATCACTTCTGCCTCCGCCCCGCTCTCCCGGATCAGGTCCATGTAGTAGGCCACATAGTCCACCCCGGTGAAGGGATGCACGGTGTAGCCGAACAGCTCCCGGTACTTTTCCAGAGTCAGCACGTCCCGGTAGGGGTCCACGCCCTTTTCGTCCATCACATCCGGGTCGATCAGGTGGTTGCCCACTTCGTCGGAGGGATAGCTCAGCATGAGGACGATCTTCTTCGCACCCTTGGCAATGCCCCGCAGGCAGACGGCGAAACGGTTGCGGCTGAGGATGGGGAAAATAACGCCCACCGTTTCACCGCCCAGCTTTTCCTTCACGTCGGCGGCAATATCGTCCACGGAAGCGTAGTTGCCCTGAGCACGGGCCACGATGGCCTCGGTCATGGCCACTACGTCCCGGTCCCGGATGGCAAAGCCATCCTCCGGCTGGGCGGCAGCCTCCAAAACGGACTTGGTGACGATCTCCACCAGATCGTCGCCGCTGCGGATAATAGGCGCCCGGACGCCCCGGGAAACAGTACCGACCATACGGCTCATAAATAACTCCAATCCGCCGCCACATGGCGGCACACATGATTTTAGCTTCAAGCACAGGGCTTTTTGCCCCAGCTTATTCATCTTAACAGATAGGTTGACCTTTGTAAAATTAAAAAATGCACTTTCAGATATCAATTCTGCTTATATTTTTACCTATCGTATCTGTTGGTTTTATGATTCGCTATCCAAAAACACGGTTCGGCCGTCAATCCGGTCGCCCTCTACCGTTAATATACCGTAGGTAGGCCGCAGGCCCTTGCCCACAGTTCCCGGATTCAGGAACAGCGTTCTGCCCCGCTTGTCCACCAAAGGCTTGTGGGTATGGCCAAACAGAAAGGCATCTAAATGGTCCTGCTCTGCCTTCAAGCCCGCTGTCAGCAGGGAGGTTTTCACGCCGCAGGTGTGGCCGTGGCAGATCAACACACGGCAGTCCTCTAAAAACAGCAGTTTTTCCGCCGGCTCCTCCGGACGGCAGTCACAATTTCCGGGAACGTGCTCCATGGGAATGTCCGGATACCGTTCCGCCAGCCGTTCCGCATCCCGCCAGCAGTCCCCCAGATGGAGGATCATGTCGGGCTTTTCCCGTTCAACCGCCTCCTCCATATTGGATATATTTCCGTGGGAATCCGAAAGCACCAGAATGTTCATGGCAGTCTCCTTTTATGTGGCATATTTATAACCATAAACAGTATACCCTGTTTTTTTCGCCGGTGCAAGGGCCGTTGCGGAACCCGGTGAAGTATGCTATACTGCTGAGGAAAAAATCAGGACGCCGCAGAGCGGGAAAACGAGGTAATCATGGGACATTTCGATCATCTGAATGTGGCCTTCTTCACAAAAGCCGCTATTTACCCCGGCAGCATCGGCACCTTCCGCTACCGTTTTCAGCGGGAGGGCTGGACGGACGGAAAGGGCACTCTCACTGTCTGGGTCTACGAGAACACCAGTTTCGAGCTGGCCAAGGATGTGGAATCCCAGACCTTCCCGTGGACGGAGGAGGGCGTGGAGCAGGTGAAGGCGTGGCTGGAGGAAAAGTTGGCGGAACGGGGCAGCCAGCCCTATTCCATCCCCTACCCCGCCCCCAAAGCGGAATGATATGTACTGGAATGACCTGAACTCCCGGCTAAAGGCGGAATACGGCTGCAAGGTCTACAAGCTGGCCCTGTCCTCCGGGTGTTCCTGCCCCAACCGGGACGGGACGCTGGACACGCGCGGCTGCATTTTCTGCGACGGCGCGGGGGCCTTCGCGGAGGCCGGAGCCATCCCGGATCAGCTGGCCGCCGCCAGACTGCGGGTAGCCGCCAAGGCCGGGACCGATGCGAAATACATCGCCTACTTCCAGTCCTTTACCAACACATACGGGGACGCGGATCGCCTGCGGGCCTTGTATCAGGCGGCCATGGCACCGGAGGATGTGGTGATCTTATCTATCGCCACCAGGCCGGACTGTCTGGGGCCGGATATTCTGGGCCTATTGGAGGAGCTGAATCGCATCAAGCCGGTGTGGGTGGAGCTGGGCTTGCAGACGATCCACCCGGAAAGCGCCCGGTATCTCCGCCGGGGCTATGACCTGCCGGTATTCGACCGGGCGGTGAAGGACCTGAAAGCCATCGGCGTGACGGTCATTGTCCATCAGATTTTGGGTCTTCCCGGCGAAACACCGGAAATGATGGCGGAGACCGCCCGCTATATCGGTCAAAGTGGGGCGGAGGGCGTGAAACTCCATCTGCTCCACGTCCTCCGGAACACGGATCTGGCGGCGGAGTGGCAGGCAGGCCGGGTACAGACGCTGGAATTGGAGGAATATATTTCCATTCTGGAGCTGTGTCTGCGGAATCTTCCACCGGAAACAGTCATCCACCGCCTTACCGGGGACGGCGCGAAGCGGGACCTGCTGGCTCCCCTGTGGAGCGGAGATAAAAAGCGGGTACTGAACGCCATTCATCAGGCATTTCTGAGAGACAATCTGATTCAGGGAAGCACCCTATAAAAACGTTCGCCGTATGGAGGTCCATACGGCGAACGTTTTTATCATTTACTTTGCTTCTTCCGTGCAGACCTTGACGCCGGCGATGGCCATGGCGAAGGTGAACCAGAAAATGACCAGCACGCGGGGATAGTTCCACAAGAAATCCGCCAGACCGCAGACCATCGCGCCGCACATGGCAGACGCAGCGGCGGCTGCTACCGTCCTCCCCACGGAGGGGCCGTTATGCCGGACCGCCCGGGCGGCGTTTTTGATGTTCCACAGCATGGAACCCACAAAACCGGTGACGCCCAGCAGGCCCATCTGAATCCAGACCTCCAAATAGAAATTGTGGGAGTGGACAAAGGGAGCCTTGTCGTGATACAGGTTGAACTCCCGGATGTATGTCTGGGTGGCGGCGGTGCCGAGGCCCGCTCCGGTGAGGGGGGAACGGCGGATGACCTCAATGGCCGCCTTGTAAAGAGACACCCGGCTGGAGGTGGAGGAGTCCGCCGTATTGGTAATGGTGAGGATGCGGTTCAGCACCGTGGTGGGCAGGAAGGGCACCGCCAGTACGCACAGCAGAATAAAGGCTGGGATCAGCTTCGGTTTCCAGAGGAACACGAATACCGCCATAGCGACAGCCAGCCCCACCCAGCTTGCCCGGGAATAGGTCATGGCCATGGCCATGCCGCCCACGCAGAAGATACCGGCGCAGATGACTTTCCACTGCCAGCGCTTTGCCGTAAGGAACAGGGCCAGCACCAGCGGCAGCAGCAGCAAAAGCACCTGTGCGAAGGTGTTTGGATTGTCGAAAATGGAAAAGACCCGCCCCGGCATACCGGCGTTGACCTTCAGATCCACATAGGAGGGATTTACCTTCACACCCTGAATTCGCTGGACGATGCCATAAGCGCCTGTTGCGCCCACGCAGACAGCCGCCCCGGCGCACAGCCGCTTCAGATCCTCCCCATTCCGCACGGCACTGACGGTGATGACCACCAGCAGCGCCGCCGACACATGGTAGATCAAAAAACGGGCGGACAGCCCCGGCGCATAGGAGAAGGTCACGGCCAGCGTCACGGCAGCCAGCATCAACGCCGGATAGAAGCCGATCCGGGCCACATCCAGACGGCGGCCCGTCCGCATAGCCCCGGCGTAAAACAGCAGCAGCAGCAAAACGCCGGTCATAAAGCTGTATGCGTTGTTCCAGCGCTCGTAGGGGATGCACCACAGCGCCGCGATGCACCAGAACTGGGCAATGGAGGCACTGTCTCCCATGTCAAAGGCCAGTCGTGCGAAAAAGCTGTCCTCAAAGGTCAGATTCCACGCTTTGTACCAAGCGTGAAGCAGTGTCCCCGGCAGGTTTACCAGGGCACTGAGCACCCGGCACAGGAAGCTGTCCCGCCAAGACCGGGCCACGATCCCCTCCCGGCACAACGGCCGCAGAATGCGGCTCTCCTCGATCTGCCCGCTGCACCAGCGGCCGGCTGCCGCCAGAAAACGGTGGAGGGTACTGTCCTCATAGACATCGCAAAGCCAGACCCATATCTGATAGGTCAGGCTGGTTTGCCAAAGTGTCATAGTTGCTCCTTACATATGATTTTTCAGGCGGTACAGCGCCGTCAGCGTACCGAACCGGCCGCTGCCGATGAGATCCGCCACAATCTGCTTATTGCGGCCCAAGCCCTTGGGGCGTAGTTCCCGGATGGCTTTCGCAAACTCCGGCTGGGCGCAGAGGGCTTCCACGGCCTTCCGCTTTTCCCGGACGGGCTTCGGATTGCTCTTCACATACTCGTTGCCCACGGCGATCAGCAGCCCTGCCCACACTGTGTTGGCCCGCCACTGAGGCCGGGCGGCGTCAAGGCCGTATTTCTCCACGATCTCCGCCTTTCGCTCCAAAAACCGGGCGAATACCGCCGGATAGTCCCGCATATAGCGGTGGGTGGCGGAGGCGGGGTTTTCCAGATAGCGGTACAGGGGCTTGTCCGTCACCGCGAGACGGTGCACATTGGCGAAATATTCCATCAGGAACAGCTCGTCCTCCAGATAGGCCCCCTCAAAGGTAATGGCGTTGTCCCGGAGGATGGCGGCGTCAAAGAGGAAACGCCAGATGAAGCCGTTGAACACCGGCGGTTGAAGCCGGTCCCCCGCCAGAGGCCAGAGGATCTTTTCCCGGATGCCGGTCTCTTCATAGATTCCTGCCGGCAGCAACAGCTCTGTCCGCCGTTCCCCATCAGGCGTCACGTTGTAGTGGGCGCAGCCGGCGCTGTCTGCCCCGGCCTTTTCCCGCAGATACCACAAGGTCTCCAACGCCGCCGGTTCAAAGGCGTCATCGGCGTCCAAAAAGGCAATGTACGGCCCCGTGGCCTGCTCCAATCCCAGATTCCGGGCGGTGGACACGCCGCCGTTGGGCTTGTGGAACACGCGGATACGAGGGTCCTTAGCGGCGTAGCCGTCGCACAGAGCCGGAGAGCCGTCCCGGCTGCCATCGTCAATCAGCAGCAGTTCCCAGTCGGAAAAGGTCTGGGCCAAAACGCTCTCTACGCACTGGGGCAGCAGCGCTTCCGCCTGATAGACCGGTACGATCACAGAAATAGCGGGCATAAGCCACCTCCTTTCCTTCATACAAGGTGATTATAGCATAGGCACTATCGTTGGTCAATAAAAGGAGCGGGGCACAAATTTTCCTCCCGGCGTTGCTTTTGCCGCCCATGTCTGCTACACTATGGCTGAAAACAGTCATCGAAATTGCAGTTGTTTTGCGCCCTAATGGAGGCCGGCGCTGCCGCCGGCCCCCTATCTGAAAAGCGGCGGCGCCAGACCCGGGGGCGGACACTGCGGGGCGTATCAACGGGGACGCTCATGCCGCTTGTGCCATCCTATGCATCCCCGCCGCCGTCTGCCACGAAGCATGTCCCACATCTCCGGCCCATCTGCCGGAAATTTAGAGAAAAGAGGTCATCTCCATGATTAAAATTTCTCCGTCTATCCTCTCCGCCGATTTTGCGAATTTGGAGAGAGACATTCACCGCATTGCCGACGCCGATTACGTCCATGTAGACGTGATGGACGGCGTGTTCGTGCCCAATATCTCCATCGGCATCCCGGTGCTGAAGTCTATCCGGAAGGTCACGGATATGTTCCTGGATGTTCACCTGATGATCACGCAGCCGGTGCGGTACGTGGAGGAATTCTGCGATGCCGGCGCCGATCTGGTAACGGTCCATGTGGAGGCGGATTTCCCGGAAAACATTCAGGCCGCCATCGACAAGATCCACGCCAAGGGCAAGAAGGCGGGCATCGTTCTGAAGCCCAAGACCACCTGGGAGGCAGTCCTGCCCTATATCGATCAGGTGGAGCTGATCCTGGTCATGACCGTGGAGCCCGGCTTCGGCGGTCAGAAATTCATGGCGGACCAGATGCCCAAGGTGGCCGCCATCCGCAAGCTCATCAATGAGCGGAACCCCGCCTGCGAATTGGAGGTAGACGGCGGCGTAGCCCCCGACACCTGCCAGACCTGCATCGACGCTGGTGCCAACGTGCTGGTGGCGGGCAGCGCCGTCTACAAGGCGGAGGACATTCCTGCCCGTATCAAGGAACTCCGGGGGAAATGAGCGTATGAGTCATTGGAATAATCTGCCTCAGCTCAGGCTGGGCGTGTATCCTACGCCCTTTTACCGGCTGGAAAATATCAGCCGGATCTACAACAAGAGCATCTGGATCAAGCGGGATGACCTGTGCGGCGTCGCTTTGGGCGGCAACAAGGTCCGCAAGCTGGAATATCTGCTGGCGGACGCCCAGAAGCAGGGCTGCGACGCCGTGTTCACCACCGGCGGGGCCCAGTCCAATCATGCCATGCTCACCGCCGCCTGCGCCGCCCGTCTGGGGCTGCGCTGTGTCCTGATCCTGAAAAAGCGGGGTGTCACGGACCGCAAGGGCAATCTGGTGCTGGACGATATTTTCGGCGCGCAGGTGGAATTTATGGACACCGACAGCTATGAGGACATCTACGCCGAGATGCGTAAGCGCTGCGAGGTGTTGGCCAGCCAGGGGCACAAGGGCTATATCATCCCCGTGGGCGGCTCCACGGCACTGGGCTCCATCGGCTACGCCGAGTGCGTCCGGGAACTGGCGGAGCAGGCCAAGGAGGCCGGAATCGAGATCAGCCATGTGGCCTCCGCCACTGGCTCCGGCGGCACCACCGCCGGTCTGGTGCTGGGTACCTCCCTGTTTCTCCCGCAGGCCAAGGCCACAGGTCTGGGCGTGGATACCGACCCCTTTGAGGAGATCGTATCCGAATTGGTGAAAGAAGCCGCCGGGCTGGTGGGCCAGCCCGTCCCCACAGACATGGACAGCCGTTTCCGGATGATCTACCATGTGGGCGCCGGCTACGCCATCCCCAACGCCGAGGACACCCCCTACATCGAGGAACTGGCCCGGCAGGAGGGGATCCTGCTGGACCCCGTTTACACCGGCAAGGCTTGGGCCAAATTCCTGATGCTGGTGAAGGAGGGCTACTTCGACGGGCAGGAGCACATCGCCTTCGTCCACACCGGCGGCGCGGCGGCGCTGTTCGCCATGGATCTTGGATAATAGGAGGGGAACAGGTTCCCCTCCTAACCACCCCATCACCCCGCCGCGCGCACTCGCTTGCGTGGGATGCTCGCACACTTGCGGGGTGTAGAGTATCCTTCGTCAGGCACATGTCCTGACAAAAATGATTGGAATCCCATACCGACAAGGATACGGCGCCTCGCTTGCGTGGGACACTCGCACACTTGCAGGGTACAGCGTGTCTTTCATCAGGCACGGAAGGTAAATTGTCCCATAAGGGCAAGAGAAACTCCCCCCCCCGGGGGATGTCCTGACGAAGACTGATCCAAATTTTCAACACCGTATACCATATCAATCTCCGCAGGGCAGGGTGGAAGGCTCTGCCCTGCGGCTCGTGAAGGAGCATGACCCATGGAGTATTTTCCCGCGCCGCTGGAGGCGCTGGTCGAACAATTTGCCCGTCTGCCGGGGATCGGTGGAAAGACCGCCCAGCGGCTGGCCTTTCATGTACTGAGCCTGCCGGAGGAGGACGCTCAGGCGTTTGCGGACGCCATCGTTACCGCCAAGCGCACCGTCACCTACTGCCCCGTATGCCGCAATTTTACCGCCGGGGGGCTGTGCCCCATCTGTTCCTCTCCCAAGAGGGATAACTCTGTGATCTGCGTGGTGGCGGACCCACGGGACGTGGCGGCCATGGAGCGGGGCCGGGAGTTTAACGGCAAATACCATGTGCTCCACGGCGTCATCAGTCCCATGAACCACGTCGGTCCCGATGACATCGCCATCAAGCCACTGCTGGAGCGGGTGGCTCAGGGCGGTGTGGAGGAGGTCATCATGGCCACCAACCCGGACACGGAGGGGGAGGCTACCGCCATGTATATCGCCCGGCTTTTGAAGCCCTTTGATATCAAGGTGACCCGGCTGGCCTATGGCATCCCCGTGGGCGGCCATCTGGAATTTGCCGATGATGCGACCCTGGCCCGGGCCTTGGAGGGCCGGAGGGAGCTTTGATTTCCCGCCGTCTGTGATTTCGCCGGGAATTACAGCCACTTTAAACTGATAAAATTGTGTACTTTTTTCGTTGCCCTTTGTTGACAGGGGTCCGCGGGTGTGCTACATTGTAACCATCTTGGAAAGCCTTATGAGATCAGGAGAGATACCTACTATGACTTCTGCTATGTTCTTCACCTATTACTACTTTACTATGCACGCATAGTAAGGGTAATTTGTGTTGCAATCAAAAGGGCCCCCAAGCCGATTTTTGCGCCGCACAGGTTACACCTGTGGGGCGTTTTTTCATTCATTACTCATCAAGAACAAATTTATAGGAGGAAACCGTTATGATCGTTGCGTTGAAGCCAGGTGTTACCAAGGAAAACCGTGAACAGCTGATGGATTGGCTCCAGAATCTGGGGCTGCACATCCATGTGTCCGAGGGCGAGTACCAGACCATTCTGGGACTGGTGGGGGACACCACCAAGGTGGATATGGACCTGGTAGCCAGTCTCGACATTGTGGATTCCGTAAAGCGGGTCACTGAGCCGTTTAAGTGCTGCAACCGCAAATTCCACCCGGAGGACACCGTGGTAGAGGTCGGCGACGTGAAGATCGGCGGCGGAAACTTCTGCGTCATGGCCGGTCCCTGCTCCGTGGAATCTGAGGAACAGATCGTGGCGGTGGCCAAGGCGGTGAAGGCCTCCGGCGCCAATATGCTCCGGGGCGGCGCCTTCAAGCCCCGCACCTCTCCTTATGATTTCGCCGGTTTGAAGGCCGAGGGTCTGGAACTGCTGAAAATTGCCCGGCAGGAGACCGGTCTGCCCATCGTCACCGAGATCATGAGCGTGGTGGACCTGCCCCTCTTTGAGGACGTGGATGTATTGCAGGTAGGCGCACGGAATATGCAGAATTTCGACCTGCTGCGGGAGCTGGGCAAGCTTCACAAGCCCATCCTCCTCAAGCGTGGCCTTGCCAACACCCTGAAGGAACTGCTGATGAGCGCCGAGTACATCATGGCCAGCGGCAACGAACAGGTCATCCTCTGCGAGCGGGGCATTCGCACCTTTGACGATTACACCCGCAATACTCTGGACCTGGCAGCGGTCCCCATGCTCCACGAGCTGACCCACCTGCCGGTCATCGTGGACCCCAGCCACGCCACCGGCATCAACCGTCTGGTTTCCCCCATGGCTATGTCTGCCACCGCCTGCAATGCTGACGGCCTCATCATTGAGGTCCATAACGACCCCATTCATGCCCTGTGTGACGGCGCCCAGTCCCTGCGGCCTGAGCAGTTTGACGTCCTGATGGGCAAGATCCGCGAGATCCGGAAGGTCGTGACCGCATGACCGTCGGGATCGTGGGCTTAGGACTGATCGGCGGCTCTTTTGCCAAGGCCTACCACGAGGCAGGCCATAGAGTCCTGGCCTTTGACACGGATCAGTCCGTTTCCGACTTTGCCGTTCTTTCCGGCGCTGTGGACGGTCCCCTGTCGGAAGATACCCTTTCCTCCTGCGATCTGATCCTGATCGCCGTCTATCCCTCCGCCGCTGTGGACTATCTGCGGCAGCACGGCGCGCATATCGGCCCGAAGCCGGTGGTCATCGACTGCTGCGGCACGAAGCGGCTGGTCTGCGACGCCTGCTTCCCGCTGGCGAAGGAATACGGCTTCACCTATCTGGGTGGACATCCCATGGCGGGCACCCACAACTCCGGCTTCAAGTACGCCACATCCACCATGTTCCACAACGCTCCTATGGTGCTGGTCCCGGCGGATCACAACGACATTGACCTGTTGAGCCGGGTCAAGGAGCTGCTGGCACCCGCGGGTTTTGGCCGGTTTTCCATTACCACAGCGGAACAGCATGACGAGATGATCGCCTTTACCTCCCAGCTGGCCCATGTGGTGTCCAACGCCTATATCAAAAGCCCCACGGCGGGACTGCACAAGGGCTTCTCCGCCGGCAGCTACAAGGATATGACCCGCGTGGCGTGGCTGGCCCCGGAAATGTGGGCGGAGCTGTTCCTGGAAAACAAGGACTTTCTCATGGCGGAACTGGATACCCTGATGGCAAACCTGCGTCAGTATCAGGATGCCATGGTACATAACGATCTCCCCGGCCTTGTCCGTCTGCTGGACGAGGGCCGGAAACGAAAAGAGGAGGTGGATGGCCGTTGACCACCATCCATATCGCGGCCTCCCGCGAGTATGACGTTGTCATTGAGCCGGGTCTGCTGACCCAGCTGGGGACCATGGCGGCGGGCTTGGGTCTTGGCCGCCGTGCCGCTGTGATCTCTGATGACGCGGTGTTCGGGCTTTACGGCGCTGCCGCCGAAAAAGCTCTGACGGATGCCGGATTTCAAGTGGATCATTTCCTGTTCCCCCATGGGGAACAACAGAAAACACTCTCCACCTACGGACAGGTTTTGAATTTCCTCTGCGACCGCCGCTTCACCCGCAGCGATTTCCTCGTGGCGTTAGGCGGCGGCGTGGTGGGGGATCTGGCAGGCTTCGCCGCCGCCACCTATCAGCGGGGAGTTCCCTATATTCAGGTGCCCACCACGCTGCTGTCCATGGTGGATTCCTCCGTGGGGGGCAAGACCGCCGTAGATCTGGAGCACGGTAAGAACCAGGCGGGCTGCTTCTATCAGCCCTCTCTGGTGCTATGCGATCCATCCCTGCTGAATACGCTGCCGGAGCGGGAATACCGGGCCGGGTGCGCCGAGATCATCAAATACGCCATGCTTTACAGCGAGGACTTTCTCCGGGAGTTGGAGGAAACCCCTGTGCGGGAGCAGTTCGAGCGGGTGATCTCCGTGTGCGTTGGCATGAAGCGGGACGTGGTCCGGGGCGATGAATTTGACCGGGGCCAGCGGGCACTGCTGAATCTGGGCCACACCGTAGGCCACGCCGTAGAGGCTTGCAGCGGCTTCACCCTGCTCCACGGGGAGGGCGTCGCTATCGGTATGGCCATCATCACCCGGGCCGCCGTGGAAAAGGGGCTTTGCGTCCCGGGGACGCTGCCCCGGCTGCTGGCCGTTTTGGAACGGTATGGTCTCCCCACGGAGACCGACTATCCCCTGACCGACATTTTGGCAGCGGCAAAGGCCGACAAAAAGCGCACGGACGATGTGACCAGATTCATCGTACCGGAGCGGGTGGGCCATTGCCGTGTGGAGCCGGTCCCGGCCGACGAGGTGGCCGGGTGGCTGAAGGCGGGAGGTCTGCGATGATTGAAATTCTTCAGCCTGGCTTCCGTACCGGAGCCGTTCACATCCCCGCCTCCAAATCTCAGGCCCACCGGCTGCTGATCTGCGCCGCTCTGAGCCAAAACGAGACGGCGATCCGCTGCCGTGGCATTTCCAGAGACATTGCCGCCACCGCGGACTGTCTCAACGCCCTGGGCGCTGAGATCTGGCTTCGAGGTGAGGACCTGACGGTGCGGCCCATCACCCAGAGGCCTCAGGGGACCCGTCATCTGCACTGTCAGGAAAGCGGCTCCACCCTGCGGTTTCTTCTGCCGCTGACCGGCGTTTTGGAAGCAGATGCCGTGTTCCACATGGAAGGACGGCTGCCGCAGCGCCCCTTACATCCGCTGGATCAGGTCCTGACGGATCACGGCATGACCATCCGGCAGAACCACGACCTGCTCTACTGCGGGGGACGGCTCCGCCCCGGTGAGTTCTCTCTGCCGGGGGATGTATCCTCCCAATACATTTCCGGTTTACTGATGGCTCTGCCACTGTTGAATGAGGGCAGCGCCCTCACCGTTACCGGCGGACTGGAATCCGCCGCTTATGTCACCATGACGGAGGACATCCTCCGCCGGGGCGGTGTCTCTCTGCGGAAAACCGGAGGGTCGTGGCACATTCCCGGCGGACAGCGCCTTCGTTTCCCGGACCGTCTCACTGCCGAGGGAGACTGGTCCAATGCCGCCTTCTTCCTGTGTATGGGCGCCTTGTCCCCGGAGGGCGTCACTGTTCACGGACTGGATCTGGCTTCCTCTCAGGGGGACCGGGCCGTTTTGAACATTCTGGCCGCCATGGGTGCGCGTGTTTCCACGGAGAACGGCTCCGTGACGGTTCGCCGGGGAGAATTGAAGGGCGTGGCCATCGACGCCGGCCCCATCCCCGACCTGATCCCGGTGCTGTGCGTCACCGCTGCCGGGGCGGAGGGGGACACCCAGATCTTCAACGCCGGACGGCTCCGTTTGAAAGAATCCGACCGGCTCCGCACCACGGCTCAATTGCTGACGGCTCTGGGCGGCAGTGTGGAGGAACAGCCCAACGGCCTTTTGATCCACGGCACGGGCCGTCTGCGGGGCGGCATTGCCGATTCCTGCGGCGACCATCGGATCGCCATGTCCGCCGCCGTGGCAGCCTGCCTGTGCGAAAGCCCGGTCACTGTGCAGGGCATGGCCTGCGTTTCCAAGTCCTACCCCCATTTCTGGGAAGATTTTGACGCGTTGAAAGGAGGGGGCCTGTGAGCCGGTACGGAGAATTTCTGCATCTGACCATCTTCGGCCAGTCCCATGCCCCGGCCATCGGCATGACCTTGGAGGGTCTGCCCGCCGGAGAGTCCATCGACATGGCGGCCCTCCAAGCTTTTCTGGACCGCCGTGCCCCCGGCCGCAACGATTGGTCCACCCCTCGGAAGGAAGCGGACCAGCCGGAATTTCTTTCCGGTCTGGTGGGAAACGTCACCTGCGGCGCTCCACTTACCGCCATCATCCGCAACACCAACACCCGCTCCGGGGACTATGATGGCCTTTCCGCGGTGCCCCGCCCCGGCCATGCGGACTATACCGCCGGAGTGAAGTACGGCGGTCACGCGGATTTCGCCGGAGGCGGCGCGTTTTCCGGGCGGCTGACAGCCCCCCTGTGCATCGCCGGTGGTATCTGCCTGCAACTGCTGAAAAAGCAGGGCATTGAAGTCATCAGCCGCATCGCCTCCATCGGCACGGTGGAGGATGTCGCTCCTCTGACCGTTTCCACGGCGAACAAGCCCTTCCCTGTGGTAGATGACGCCGCAGGGGAGACCATGCGGGCAGAGATCGCCGCTGCCAAGGCGGAGGGAGACTCCGTTGGCGGCGTCGTGGAATGTACCGTGCTGGGTCTGCCCGTGGGACTGGGTGGGCCGCTGTTTGACGGCATGGAGGGCCGTATTTCCTCCATCGTCTTTGGCATCCCCGCCGTAAAGGGCATCGAGTTCGGCAGTGGCTTCGGGGCCGCGCGGCTCCGTGGCAGTGAAAATAATGACCCCTTTGTGGTGGAAAATGGCACAGTCAGGACCACAACCAATCACTGCGGCGGCATCTTGGGCGGCATCACCAACGGGATGCCCCTGACCTTCCGGGCAGCGTTCAAGCCCACGCCGTCCATCGCTAAGGAACAGCAAAGCGTGAACCTGCGCACCCTGACCCCGGAAATGCTTCGGATCCGGGGCCGTCATGACCCCTGCATCGTGCCAAGGGCCGTTCCCTGCATCGAAGCCGCGGCAGCCATCGCCATATATGATGCCCTGTTGGGCCAGTCTTAAAAGGGAGGAATCTCTATGGAACTCAGTGATTATCGTGCTCAGATCGACCAGATCGACCGCCAACTGGTAGCGTTGTTCGCCCAGCGGATGAATACCGCCGCCGGCATCGCCGCCTACAAGAAGGAACACGGCCTGCCGGTGCTGGACCCTGTCCGGGAGCGGGAAAAGCTGCTGGATGTAGCGGCGCAGGCCCCGGAGGATATGCGGGATTACACCGCCTCTCTCTACACCATGCTGTTTGAACTGAGCCGCTGCTATCAGGGACGGCTGCTGGGGAGCACATCCCCGCTGACCACGGAAATTCAGACCGCCATTGACCAGACGCCAAACCTGTTTCCCTCCAACGTGTCCGTTGCCTGTCAGGGTGTGGCGGGGGCCTATTCCCAGCTGGCCTGCGACAAGCTGTTCAAGCTGCCTCACATCATGTACTTCGCTTCCTTTGAGGCGGTGTTTGCCGCTATCGAAAGGGGATTGTGCCGCTACGGTGTGCTGCCGCTGGAAAACAGCACCGCCGGCAGCGTCAATGCCATTTACGATCTGATGATGAAGCACGATTTCCGCATCGTCCGCAGTGTGCGGCTGAAGGTGGACCACAATCTGCTGGTGAAGCCCGGCACCAAGCGGAGCGACATCACGGAGATCTACTCCCACCAGCAGGCCTTGAGCCAGTGCGAGCAGTATCTGCAGGCCTTCCCCGGTGTGAAGATCATCCCCTGTGAAAATACCGCCGTAGCCGCCCAGAAGGTGGCGGAGGGAGATGGCCACGCCGCCGCCCTGTCCTCCCGCTCCTGCATGAAGCTGTACGGGCTGGAATGCTTAGAGGCCGGGGTGCAGGATCAGGGCAGCAACTTCACCCGGTTCATCTGCATCTCCAAGAATCTGGAGATCTACCCCGGTGCGGACCGCACCAGCCTCATGGCGGTGCTGCCTCACGAGCCCGGCTCCCTGTGCCGGGTGCTCTCCCGGTTCTACGCCCTGGGCCTGAACCTGAACAAGCTGGAAAGCCGCCCCATGCCGGAGCGGAATTTTGAATTCATGTTCTACTTTGATCTGGAAACGCCGGTATACGCCCCGGAATTTTTGCAGCTCATGGGCGAGCTGCCCTCTCTGTGCGAGGAATTTTCCTATCTGGGCAGTTACAGCGAGGTGGTCTGATGCTGCGGTGCGGACTGCTGGGGGAAACGCTGGGCCACAGCTATTCCCCCATGATCCATCACGAGTTAGGGGAGTATGACTACCGGCTCTTTGAGGTCTCCAAGGCGGACTTGGATGCCTTTCTGCGTTCCAACCGCTGGGACGGCCTGAACGTCACCATCCCCTACAAGAAGGCGGTGGTGCCCTACTGTGCAGAGCTGTCCGAGGCGGCGGAAAGGCTGCAAAGCGTCAACACCCTCGTCCGCCGGCCTGACGGTACGCTGTACGGCGACAACACAGACCTGTTCGGCTTTCTCTACATGGTTCGCAGCAGCGGCATCGACCCCGCTGGAAAAAAAGCGCTGGTACTGGGCAGCGGCGGGGCCTCCGTCACGGTGAAGGCTGCGCTGGAGCAGCTGGGCGCTGACGTTACCGTCATTTCCCGCAGCGGTCCGGACGATTATGACCATCTGGACCGACACGCCGACGCCCAGATCATCGCCAACACCACCCCGGTGGGAATGTATCCCCATAACGGTGCGGCGGCAGTGGATCTGCGACGTTTTCCCCGCTGCGAGGGGGTGCTGGACATCGTTTATAACCCGGCACGGACCGCTCTGCTATTACAGGCAGAAGAGTTGGGGATTCCCCATGCAGGCGGGCTTTCCATGCTGGTGGCTCAGGCCAAGCGCTCCAGCGAGCAGTTCACCGGCACGGTGATCGGCGATGAAGCCTTGGAGCGGGTGGAGCGCACCGTGAACCACCGACTGCGGAACATCATTCTCATCGGAATGCCCGGCAGCGGCAAATCCGCCGTGGCCGCCGCTCTGGGCAAAGCGCTGGACCGGGAGGTGGTGGAGGCTGACGAATTGATCGCCCAAAGGGCCGGAATGTCCATCCCGGAGATCTTCGCCCGGTCCGGGGAGGAAACATTCCGGAAACTGGAAACAGAGATTCTGGCGGAGCAGGGCAAGCGTTCCGGCATCATCCTCTCCACCGGCGGCGGCTGCGTCACCCGGCCGGAAAACTACCCGCTGCTGCATCAAAACGGCACCATTTTCCGCCTGACCCGCGACCTTGCCAAGCTGCCAACGGAGGGCCGTCCCATTTCCCAAACCACAGACCTCGCTCAGCTTTGCGCCCGCAGGGAGCCGCTGTACCGCCGCTTTGCCGACGTGACGGTGTCCAATGACGGGGCGCTGGAGGTCACGGTACAAACCATTAAGGAGGCGCTGCTATGAAGCTTCTGGTCATCAACGGGCCCAATCTGAATCTGCTGGGTCTGCGGGAGCCTGCCATCTACGGCAGCCAGAATTATGAGTCCCTGCTGGCCCTCATCCGCGCCGCCTGCGATGCCGAGGGCATCGAGGTGGGCTTCGTCCAGTCCAACCACGAGGGTGCCATCGTGGACGCCATCCAGGCGGCCTACGGCGTCTATGACGGCATCATCATCAACCCCGCCGCCTACACTCACACCAGCATAGCCATTCTGGATGCACTGAAGGCCGTGGCCATCCCTGCCGTGGAAGTCCACATCTCCGATGTGGACAGCCGGGAACCGTTTCGTCAGGTCTCCTACGCCGGCATGGCCTGCGTCAAAACCTATAAAGGTCTGGGGTTCCAAGGCTATGTGGAGGCCGTGAAATTTTTGAAAGACTATCTCAGCAAGTGAGCAAGCGCGCCTCCTTTCGGGAGGCGCGTTTTTCTGCTTTCCGGGGTGCTTTACAACCCGTTGGAAATCCAGTATGATAAGGAAAAGCCGTAAATCGCCAAGGGAGGTTCTCATGGATACACTGCTGCGTCAAATTCCAAAGGTAGACGACCTGCTCCGCCTGCCCGCCCTAAAAATGCTGGCGGCGGAGGTGGAGACCTCCGCCGTGACGGAGACGGTTCGCCGGACGCTGGACCGGCTCCGCGCCGATATTTTGGTGGGGACCGTCACAGAGCTGCCCTCCACGGAGGCCCTCTGCGCTCAAATCAGCGCGTCGTGCCGGGCATCCCGCCTGCCCTCCCTCCGGGGCGTTATCAATGCCACCGGGATCGTTCTGCACACCAATCTGGGCCGGGCCTGCCTGAGTGACCGCGCGTTAGCGGCAGCGAGAGGGGTCTCTCAGGGCTATTCTACCTTGGAATATGACCTGACAGCAGGGGAGCGGGGGCAGCGGTACGCCCATGTAGAGCCGCTTTTGTGCCGCCTCACCGGGGCGGAGGCCGCCATGGTGGTAAACAACAACGCGGCGGCGGTGCTGCTGATCCTCTCCGCCCTCACCGCCGGAGGAGAAGTCATTACCTCCCGTGGAGAGCTGGTGGAGATCGGCGGCTCCTTCCGGATGCCGGATGTGATGGCCGCCTGCGGCGCGGTGCTCCGGGAGGTTGGTTCCACCAACAAGACCCGCCTTTCCGACTACGCCAACGCCATCGGCGAGCAGACCCGCGCCCTTTTGAAGGTCCACACCAGCAATTACCGCATCGTGGGCTTTACGGAGAGCGTGTCCCCCGCCGCCTTAGCGGAGTTTGGCCGCTCCCGCAGCATTCCGGTCATTGAGGACTTGGGCAGCGGCTGTCTTGTAGATCTGGCACCCTTGGGCCTCCGGGATGAGCCGACGGTTCAAGCTTCCGTAAAGGCCGGGGTGGATGTATTATCCTTCTCCGGGGACAAGCTGCTGGGTGGTCCCCAAGCGGGGATTATCGTGGGCAAGCGGCACTATATCGACCTTTTGAAGCGTCACCCTCTGGCCCGCGCCCTGCGGGTGGACAAGCTGACGTTGGCCGCCTTGGAAGCAACTCTGCAAGCATATGCGGACGGCACCGCCCTTCAGGAGATCCCGGTGCTCTCCATGCTGGCCCAAACACCGGAGGAACTGCACCAGCAGGCAGAGTCGCTCTGCCGCCGCATGGGAGGGATTGGCGTGACCACCGAGGTGGTTTCCACGGAAAACCCGGTGGGAGGCGGGGCAGTCCCCACCCAGACGCTGCCCTCCTTCGCCGTGGCTGTCGCCCCAAGGGACAGCGCCGCCGCACTGGAAGCACAGCTGCGGCAGCGGCCAGTCCCCATCATCGTCCGCATTGCCCATGACCGGTGTCTGCTGGATATGCGGGCTTTGTTCCCGGCGGATCTTGACGAGATCCTTCAGGCTTTTCGGGAGATCGCTTCATGAAACACGTCATCATCGGCACGGCGGGCCATGTAGATCACGGCAAAACCGTTCTGGTCAAGGCGCTCACCGGCACCGATACGGACCGCCTGGCGGAGGAAAAGCGCCGGGGCATTACCATCGAGCCGGGGTTTGCCAGACTGGACTGGCCGGACGGCACGCAAGCAGGGATCGTGGATGTGCCGGGCCACGAAAAATTCATCAAAAATATGCTGGCCGGGGCGGGGGGCATTGACCTTGCCATGCTGGTCATCGCCGCGGACGAAGGTGTTATGCCCCAGACCGTAGAGCATATGGATATTCTGTCTCTCTTGGGCGTCCAAGGCGGCTTGGTGGTGTTGACCAAGGCGGAGTTAGTAGATGATGACTGGTTGGAACTTGTTCGGGGACAGGCGTTGGAGCTGACCGAGAGCACCTTTTTAGAGGGCGCGCCCATTCTGGCAGTCTCCGCCGTCACCGGTCAGGGAATCCCGGAACTGCGGGACGCCCTGTACCGCTTGGTACAGGAGGCGCGGGAAAAAAGCGCGCTGGCACCCTTCCGGCTTCCCATTGACCGGGTCTTTTCCGTGGACGGCTTCGGCACCGTAGTCACCGGCACCCTTACTGAAGGGGCTGTCCGGGTGGGGGACGCTGTGGAATTGGTCCCCTCCGGGCTGCAAAGCCGGGTGCGGACCTTGCAGGTCCACGGCGAAAGCGTAGACGCCGCCTATGCCGGTCAGCGGGCGGCACTCAACTTGACAAATCTGCAAAAAACAGAGGTCCACCGGGGGGATGCGGCGGTAAGACCCGGCAGCGTCCGGCCTTCCCGGATGCTGGATGTGCGGCTCCGGTGTCTGGAAAGCGCCAAACGCACGGTTTTAAACGGCTCCCAGGTCCATCTGTACCACGGGACCTCCGTTCATTTGGCAAAGGCGGTGCTGCTGGAGCGGGACGAACTGCGCCCCGGAGAAAGCTGCCTTGCCCAGCTGCGGCTGACGGAGCCAATGGCCGTCAAGCAGGGGGACCGGTTTGTCATTCGATTTTACTCTCCGGTGGAGACCATCGGCGGCGGCAAGGTGCTGGACCCTCGGCCCCTTCGCCACAAACGGCATGACCCGGCGGTGCTGGACAACCTAATTCTCCGGGAACAGGGCTCCGGCAGTCAACGGCTGCTGCAAGCTGCGGAGAAATTCGATGTTTCACTGCCGGATAGCAGCCAGTTGGCGGAGCGTTCCGGTCTGGACACTGGTGCTGCTGTATCCTTGCTGGCAGACCTGCTGAATCAGGGAATGCTGGCGGAGCCGCTGCCGGGCCGCTACGCGGCGGCCTCGGCGCTGGACACCCTCTGGGACCGCTGCCGGGAATTGCTGTCCGCCTACCACCAAAAGCATCCCCTTCACGCCGGGATGCCCGCCGCCGAGCTGCGGCAAAAGCTGTTCCGGCAGATCACTCCTGCTGAGGGCGATGCGCTTTTGGAAGTTTTTCGAGCGGAGGGGCGAATGAAACGCGCCGAAAACCGCTGGGCGCTGGCGGAGTTTTCCATTCGGCTCACCAAGCGGCAAACCGCCCTCCGGGACGCGCTGTTGGAGCGCTTCCTCCGGGGTGGCCCGGAGCCGGACACCATCGAAGCGGTGCTGGACAGTATTCCTCCGGAGCGCCGGGAGGAGGCTCGTCAGGTGCTGGAAAGCCTGCTCACCGGCGGAGAGCTGGTACGGCTGTCACCGGAGCTGTGCTGGCACCGGGAGGTGTTCCAAAAGGGGCTGGATATCTTGCGGACGCTGTGTGCTGACCACGGCGCTGTCACGCTGGCAGAGGTCCGGGACGCTTTCGACACCACCCGGAAATACGCTTTGCTGTTTTTAGAAGCCTGCGACCGACGGCAGATCACGGTTCGAGAGGGCGACTGCCGCCGCCTGAAGCTCAAATTTCATGACTGACATACCGCCGGAGCGTTGCTCCGCTTCGGCGGTGGTCAGCATCGAAGAAAACATGGGAGCAGATAGGTGCTGGTGTGCCTCCCGGTCTTCAAAACCGGTGCGGACGGCGAACAGCCGCCTGGATGAGTTCGATCCTCATATGCCCCCGCCAAAAGCAACCCGCCGTATGGAATCCATACGGCGGGTTGCTTTATTGTTTACGCCGTTTCCGGCCGAATCAGTTAAAAAAGCGGTGGGCTGAGCCCACCGCTTTTTAATAAGCTTTTTAATCCTGGACCTTGTCGAACACGTCCGTAATGCTCTTGTCGGGTGCAGGGGTAGCCAGCGAGACCACCACCAGCACGATGCAGTTGACAACGAAGGCGGGCATCAGCTCATAGATGTCCCAGATGCCGCCCAGAGGCCGGACGCAGAACTTCCATGCGAAGATCATCAGACCGCCGGCCACCAGACCTGCCAGCACACCCTGACGGTTGCTGCGTCTCCAGAAAAGGGCGAACAGCACAGCGGGGCCAAAGGTTGCGCCGAAGCCGGCCCATGCGAAGGAGACAATCTTGAACACGTTGCTGTTGGGGTCCGCCGCCAGGAAGATGGCGATAAACGCGATCACCACCACCGTCAGACGGGCGGCCAGCATATTCTGCTTGGAAGTCAGCTTGACGCCGAACACATCCTGCAATACGTTTTCAGAAAACGCGGAGGCCGCCGCCAAAAGCTGAGAGTCCGCCGTGGACATGGTAGCCGCCAGAATACCTGCCAGAATACAGCCGGCCACAATGGCAGGCAGCAGACCGTAAGAGGAAAGCAGGTCAGACAGCCGGACAATGACCGTCTCCGTGGCGCTGCCCTCCAGCATGGGGATGCGGCCCACACTGGACACGGCATGGCCCACGATGCCAATAAACACGGCCACGGCCATGGAGATCACCACCCAGATGGAGGCGATCCGGCGGGAGATTTTCAGCTCATCCTCGTGGCGGATGGCCATAAAGCGCACCAGAATGTGGGGCATGCCGAAGTAGCCAAGGCCCCAGGCCAGCATGGAAACAATGCGGATCAGCCCGTAAGGCTCCGCCTGGCCGGAGGCGGCGTTATAGGTCTGACCAAAGCTCAGAAAACCGGGAAGGCTGCTGGCATGAGCCAGAACAGCATCCATACCGCCGGCCTGCACAATGCCGAACACCACGATGACGCACAGGGCGACAGTCATAATCACAGACTGGATCAGGTCCATAGTGGCGACAGCACTGAAGCCGCCCACGGAGGTATAGCTGATGATGACGATGGCGCCCACGATCACGGAGAGCATATAATTCCAGCCGAATAGACTGTTGAACAACTTACCGATGGCCGCCAGGCCGGAGGCCACATAGGGCACGAAGAACACCAGGATGATGAGAGAGGCGATACCCATAATGATGGGCTTTTTCTCCCCGTAGCGCTTGGAGATAAAGCTGGGGATGGTGATAGCGTCCAGTTCCACGCTGTAACGCCGCAGGCGGCGGGCCACCAGCAGGAAATTCAGGTAGGTGCCGATGGCAAGGCCGATGGCGGTCCAGCTGGCATCCGCCACGCCGCTGAGATAGGCGAGGCCGGGGATACCCATGAGCAGATAGCTGCTCATATCGCTGGCTTCCGCGCTCATGGCCGTGACCAGAGGGCCCATGCCACGGCCGCCGAGGTAAAAGCCTTCAGCGCTCTTCTTGCTTCGTTTACCGATCATCACGCCGGTGAAAATCACCAGGCAGAGATACAAAATGATCGTTGTCATGATCGCGATCTGTGCGGATGTCATACAATACTCTCTCCTTTAATACTTCAATGCTTGGTATCATACCACAACGCAAGCAAGAATGAAATACAGAACGCCGTATAGAATCAATTCTATACGGCGTTTCTTGTAATATCAGGTTTCTCTTTTTATTTCAATAGTTTTATACTGTACAGAAAGATGGAATACTTGAAAAACAAAAAATAAGATTTATTCTCTGACTCGGAAACTCTCCAAAAACAGGGGCGTCATCTTCTCCGCGTAGGCCACCAGAGAGTAGTCCCCGCCGCACAGGCACCAGTCGTAAAGCTGTGCCCGTTCCCACATGGCGAAGGCCCGGACGATCTCCTCCTGAGCCAGACCGGGGCGGAATTCGCCCCGCTCCGCACCCTGACGGACGATCTTTTTCAGCAAGCGGAAGTAGACCCGGCTCCGGTCCAGCAGGTGCTTTTCTCCTCGCGCCAGCAATTGGGTGGACAGCAGACGGGTCAGCAGGTCGATGGACACGCTGGACTCGATCATCACATACAGCTCATGGTTGATATAGGCCAGCGTCTCGATGGCACCCTTCTCCGGGTCCAGCGTGGGCATCAGATCCTCGTATTTTTCGTCGAACACATAGGCCAAGGTGCCCATCAGGGCGTCCTTGCCGTCAAAATAATGGTAGAAGGAGCCTTTGGAGGTGCCGGATTCAAAAACGATATCCTCTACTGTGGTGCCGTCATATCCCTGCTCATAAAAGAGCTTCCAAGCGGCGGAGATGATCCGTCCCCGGGTATTGCGGCTGTTTCGTTTTGCCATGGCGTTGTCCTCCCTGCAATGTATCTGTGAAAATTTTACAATGAAACCCGGCAAAAAGCAAGGGCCGGGGCCGGAACGGTCCGCTTTTGGGCAGATGTTTACATTTTACCCATTGAACCCGGCGGTTCCGCACCGTATAATGGAGAAAAGCGAACGATCACCGGGAGAACCCTCCCGCAGCCATATTTGAAAGGAGAATTCTATGGAAACCATGCTGAACGTCACCGTGAACGGCACGATACACCAGTATCCCTACGGAACCACTTACCGCGCCATCGCCGCGGAATTTCAGGAGAACTATCCCCACCAGATCCTGCTGGTGAACCGGGACGGCAAGCTCCGGGAGCTGCAAAAGACCGTGAAGCGGGACTGCTCCCTCTCCATGGTCACCGCCGCCGACAAGCCGGGCCGCCAGACCTATGAGCGCAGCGCCATTCTTCTGATGCTCAAGGCATTTTATGACGTGGTAGGCCAGGAGCAGGTGGAGCACGTCCGGGTGGAATTTTCCCTGAGCAATGCTCTGTTCTGCCGGGCCAGAGGCAGCTTCACGTTGGATAACACCCTGCTGCACCGGATCGAGGACCGGATGCGGGAGCTGGTCCGTCAGGTTCTGCCCATCGAAAAGCTGTCTGTGGATATCGAAGACGCCGCGGCCTTTTTGACAGAAAACGGCATGGAGGATAAGGCCCGGCTCCTGAAATACCGCATCAGCTCCCGGGTCAACCTTTACACTTTGGACGGCTTCACTGACTATTTCTACGGCTACATGGTACCGGACACCGGTTATCTTCAGTGGTTTGCTCTGGAGCTGTTTGAGGATGGCTTCATCCTCCGCCTGCCGTCGCTGGAGGAACCGGAGCAGGTGGGTAAGTTCACGCCCTCTATGAAGGTGTTTCAGGCCATGCATGACGCCGAGGATCGCTCCGCCGCCATGTATATCTCCAACGTAGGGGAGATGGATGACATGATTGCTGAAGGCAACGCCACCCAGTTGATTCTGGCCCACGAAGCCCTGATGGAAAAGCGAGTGGGTGACATTGCCGAGGAGATCGCACGGCGGAAGGACGTCCGCTTCGTGATGATCGCCGGTCCCTCCTCCTCTGGCAAAACCACCTTCTCCCACCGCCTGTCCACCCAACTGATGGCCTGCGGCCTGCAGCCACATCCCATCGCCACAGACAACTACTTCCGCAACCGGGAGGACACGCCACGGGATGCCAACGGCCAGTACGATTTTGAGGGACTGGGTGCCATGGACGTGGAGCAGTTCAACAGCGATATGAGCCGTCTGCTGAAGGGCGAAACGGTGGATATGCCCACCTTCAACTTCAAAAAGGGCGTCCGGGAATACAACGGTGAAAAGCTGACGCTGGGAGACGGCGACGTACTGGTGATCGAGGGCATCCACTGCCTGAACGACGAATTTTCCCACTCTCTGCCTAAGGAGAGCAAGTACAAAATTTACATCAGCTGCCTGACCACCCTGAATATCGACGATCACAACCGCATTCCCACCACCGACGCCCGGCTGCTCCGCCGCATTGAACGGGACGCCCGGACCCGGGGCTACGGTGCTCAGGCCACCATCAAAATGTGGCCCTCCGTCCGCCGGGGCGAGGAACAGAACATCTTCCCCTATCAGGACAGCGCCGATACGGTGTTCAACTCCTCCCTCATTTACGAAACTGCCCTGCTGAAGCCCTATGTGCAGCCGCTGCTGTTCGGCGTCCCCCGGGGCAGCGACGAATATCTGGAAGCCAAGCGGCTCCTGAAATTCCTGGACTACTTCCTGCCAGTCCCGGCAGATGACGTACCCCAGACCTCCCTGATGCGGGAATTTGTAGGCGGCGGCATTTACAAGACGTGATCTCCATTTGCAGACAACTCCATCCGATCCCCGGCGGACACACTCTGTGTCCGCCGGGTTTTTCTGCTGGAAACCCGGATTTTTTTAAATTTCCTCTTGACAATGGAAATGCGCCGCCGTATAATCCTACTAACCTACTTAATTGGTTATATTTATTCGCTCAGAAAAGAGGATTTCCATGAACCGTATGACACCAGGCTTCCGATGTTGTCAGGAATGATCCGTTTTCCATTTCTCAATAAATCATTCTACAACATAAAAAGGAGATCATCTTATGTCTCGTATCTATACCGCCGCCGATCAGTTGATCGGCCATACCCCCTTGCTGGAGCTGACCCATCTGGAACAGGAATTTGGTCTGAAGGCCAGAATCGTGGCCAAGCTGGAATATTTCAATCCCGCCGGCAGCGTGAAAGACCGCATTGCCAAGGCCATGATCGATGACGCTGAGGCCAAGGGCCTTTTGAAGCCCGGTTCTGTCATCATTGAGCCCACCAGCGGCAACACCGGTATCGGTCTGGCCTCCGTAGCCGCCGCCCGGGGCTACCGGATCATCATCGTCATGCCGGAAACCATGAGCGTGGAGCGCCGTCAGATCATGAAAGCCTACGGCGCGGAGCTGGTTCTCTCCGAAGGCTCCCAGGGCATGAAGGGCGCCATTGCCAAGGCCGACGAGCTGGCAAGGGAGATCCCAAACAGCTTCATTCCCGGTCAGTTCGTAAATCCTGCCAACCCCAAGGCCCACTTTGAGACCACCGGCCCGGAGATCTGGGCGGATACGGACGGTCAGGTGGATGCGTTCGTAGCCGGCGTAGGCACTGGCGGCACCCTGACCGGTGTGGGTCAGTTCCTCAAGAGCAAAAATCCCGCCGTGAAGGTGGTGGCCGTGGAGCCTAAGAGCTCCCCCGTCCTCAGCGAGGGCCACGGCGGCGCTCACAAGATCCAGGGCATCGGTGCAGGCTTTGTCCCCGACGTACTGGACACCAAGGTGTATGACGAGATCATCCCCGTGGAAAATGAGGACGCCTTCGCCACCGGCAAGCTGATCGGCAAGCGGGAGGGTGTGCTGGTGGGCATCTCCTCCGGCGCCGCTGTGTGGGCTGCCGTGCAGCTGGCCAAACGGCCGGAATTTGAAGGCAAGACCATTGCCGTTCTTCTGCCGGATACCGGCGACCGCTATCTCTCCACTCCGCTGTTTCAGGATTGATTTTTCTTCTCTTTTCCTTTTTCTTCTCTGATCCTCTCTCTTAAATAATGGAGAAGCGCCGCGGCTCAGCCGCGGCGCTTCTCTATATATCGGCAAAAAATACCGGCGGTTCGATGACCGCCGGTATCGTTTATTCGCTGATGTCGCGGGTGGCGTAGGCGTTCAGGTCCATGCCCGCCGTATGGCCCGCCAGATATTCGTAATACCCCTGTGCGCCGATCATGGCACCGTTATCGCCGCACCACCGCAGCGGCGGCAGATACAACCGGCAGCCGGCTTTTTCGCAGGCCCGCTCCAGGTCCGCCCGAATGACGGAGTTGGCCGCCACGCCGCCGGCGGCGACGATGACGGTGCGGCCGGACTGCTTTGCGGCTTCCATGACGCGAGGGACCAGCGTATCGCTGACAGCCTGGGCGAAGTCCCGTGCCAGCGCCGGGGCATCCAGCGGCTCGCCCACCTGCTCGGCGTGATGGGCCAGATTCACCACAGCCGTTTTCAGGCCGGAAAAGCTCATATCCAGCGGGGCACCCTCCACATGGGAATGGGGCAGGGTGTAGACACCGCCCCTGGACTGCTGGGCCAGCTTGTCCATAGGCGCGCCGCCGGGGTAAGGCAGACCCAGCACCCGGGCCGCCTTGTCAAAGCATTCCCCCGCCGCATCGTCCCGGGTCGCACCCAAAATTTCCAGATCCGTATAATCCCGGACGTCCACGATCAGGGTGTTGCCCCCGGAGATGGCCAGCGCCAGGAAGGGTGGCTCCAGCTCCGGGAAAGCCAGATAGTTGGCGGCGATATGGCCCCGGACATGGTGCACCGGGATCAGAGGCACCCCAAGGCCGTAGGCTACGGATTTGGCAAAGCTCAAGCCCACCAGTACGGCCCCGATGAGACCGGGGGCGTAGGTGACGGCCACGGCGTCAATGTCCTGCCGGGTGCAGCCGGCGTCCGCCAAGGCTTTTTCTGTCAGGGCCGCGATCACTTCAACATGCTTGCGGGAGGCCAGCTCCGGCACCACGCCGCCGTACAGGGCGTGGAGGTCCGCCTGAGAGGCAATGGCATCGGACAACACCCGCCGTCCGTCCTCCACCACTGCCACGGCGGTCTCGTCGCAGGAGGATTCAAAGGCTAAAATCTTCATAGCAATGCTTCTTTCTCCAAAAGATCGGCGTTCTCCGCCTTACTGCTGCCAGGGCACCTTTTGCCCCGGTGCCGCCTTGGGATCAAAGGGGATGCGGACATATTTGTGGTACTTGTCCGCAGAGAAGGTATTCTCGTAAACGAACCGGTGTTCTTCCATCAGGGCGGCGTCATCCACCGGGCCGCCGGCGAGATACAGGGTCTTGTAGTGGACGCCGAACATCTCCGTATCATACCCGGCGGTCCGCAGACCGCACCGGGCATAGAATCCCAACCGCCGCCGGGCCATCTCCGGGTCCGGCGCGTCCTCCGGAGCTTCCGACTCTCCGAAGATCACCGTGTCCGCCTCCCGCTCCCGCAGCTTCTCCAGGATGGATGCACCGACGCCGCCGTTGCGGCGGATACTGGAAACGCACAGGTAATCCAGCAGTGCCCAGCCGGGATGTCCCAGCCAGAGGAATGCTTCGCCTACGATATTGTCTCCGTCAAACAGGCAATAGGGCTTGTACCAGCCCTCCGCCCAACTCTTCTCAATATTCCGCAGGGGTTTTAATTCCGCTGTGGGAAACGCTTCCTTCAGGTCCCGGTCATAAATCGTCCTCAGTTGTTCAACTGACGGGATTCTCAGTTCCATGCTGTTCAAACTCCCTTGTCATAATGATGGCATCCTCCCGGGGATGCTCATAGTAATTCTTGCGCCGGCCCACGCCCCGGAAGCCCCGGCTGCCGTACAGGGCGATGGCGGGGTAGTTGGAGGCCCGGACTTCCAGCGTCAGAAATGCCAGGTGGTTGGCCTGAGCAAAGTCAAGAAACACTTGCAGCAGCTTTCCGGCAACGCCTTGCTTCCGGCAGTCCGGCCGGACAGCCACATTGGTGATATAGCCCTCGTCCAACACCGCCTGCAAACCGGCGTAGCCCGCCACCTTGCCGTTATCATCCAGGGCCACCAGAAAGGCGGAAAGGTAGTTGTCCAGTTCCTCTGCCAGCATATTCCGGCTCCAGGGCGTGGTGAAGCAGATCCGTTCCAGCTCCGCCACCTCGTCCAGATGGTCCGCCGTCATGGGCACGATGCGGACGTGCAGTCCCTTTTCTTCCATATGTCAAAACTCCTTTTTATCCCTTGGCTTCCAGCCAGTTGCGGCCCCAGTGGGCCTCCGCCGTCAGGGGGACGGACAGGTGAGCCACCTGCTCCATTTCCTCCTCCAGCAGCTTCGCCGCTGCTGCCGTCTGGTCCTCCGGGCACTCCACGATCAGTTCATCGTGAACCTGCAAGACCAGCTTGGCCTCCGGCAGTTCCCGTTTCAGCCGCTTTTCCACGGCCACCATGGCCAGCTTCATAATATCCGCCGCCGTGCCCTGAATGGGCATATTCAGCGCCACCCGCTCCCCGAAGGAGCGCATATTGAAATTGGAGGAGCGGATCTCCGGCAGCTCCCGCCGCCGGTGGAACAGCGTCTCCACATACCCCTGCTCCCTGGCCTTTGCCACCACATCATCCATATACTTCCGCACACCGGGGAAGGTGGCGAAATAGGCCTCCATATACGCCTTGGCCTCCGCCACCGTCACGCCGATGTCCTGACTGAGGGAAAAGGCGGAGATGCCGTAGACGATACCGAAGTTCACGGCTTTCGCCCGGCGGCGCATCTCGTGGGTCACATCGCCGGGGGCCACATGGAACACCTGGGCCGCCGTGGCGGTGTGGATGTCCGCTCCGGTGGTAAACGCCGCCCGCATGGCCTCGTCCCCGGAGATGTGGGCCAGCAGCCGCAGCTCGATCTGAGAGTAGTCCGCGTCCACTAAGACGCAGCCCTCCGCCGGAATAAACATCCGGCGAATTTCGCTGCCAAGGTCCGTCCGGGTGGGGATATTCTGCAAATTCGGCTCCGTGGAGCTGAGCCGCCCGGTGGCGGTAACGGTCATCTGGAACCGGGTACGGATGCGCCCATCCGGGTCCATGGCCTTCAAAAGGCCCTCGGCGTAGGTGGACTTCAGCTTTGCGTACTGCCGGTATTCCAGCACCGCCCCCACGATGGGGGCCTCGTAGCGCAGCTTTTCCAGCACATCGGCATTGGTGGACCAGCCGGTTTTCGTTTTCTTGCCGTGGGGCAGGCCCAGCTTGCCGAATAAAATTTCTCCCAGCTGCTTGGGGGAGTTGATGTTGAATTCCTCCCCGGCCATGTTGTAAATGTCCTGTTCCAGAGCGGCGGCCTTTTCGGAGAGCATCTCCCCGAAGGACACCAGCGCCCCCTTGTCCACCCGGCAACCAGCCAGTTCCATTTCCGCCAGCACCCGGCACAGCGGCAGCTCCGCCGTGGCGTACAGATCCCAGAGGTCCAGCTCCTTCAACTTGGGGGCCAGCACTCCGTACAGGGCGTCCACGGCGCTGGTGTAGCTGTGGAAGGCAGCCTCCGCCGCCGTCACATCCCCCAGCAAGGAGAAGGCATCCGGTTCCAGATGGACCGGCTTTACCAGCTCCGTGTGGAAATACCCAGCGAACAGCTGACCGATTTCATATTTGCCGCTGGTGGCATCCACCAGATAGGCGGCCAGAGCGGTGTCGAACATGAAGCCCTCTGCGTTCAGGCCGTTTTCCAGCAACGTCCGCATGAGGTCCTTGACGTTATGGCTCACTTTTTTAATGTCGGCGGCGAACAGGGCGTTCAGCAGCGCGTTCCAGTCACCGGTGTAGCGCTCGAAGAAAAATTCCGCCGACAGGGCGGTATCCGCCCCGGTATCGCAGTCCGCAATGACCCCGGAGAGGTCCGGCAGGGCCAGCACTGTCACATGATCCGCCTTGCGGAACAGTTCCAGCACCTCCCGGGCACGGGATTCCTCCGTGATCCGCTCCGCCGTCACGGTGACGTCCGGCGCGGCATCCGCCGGAGCCGTTTCCTCTGAACGCAGGCCCATTTTTTCAATCAGCTTGGAAAATTCCAGCTTCAAAAACAGGGGATACGCCGCCGGTGTCGGCTCCTGCACCCGGTTTTCCGCCGGGTCGAAGGACAGCGGCGCATCAGTGACAATGGTGGCCAGCCAGTAGGAATGGCGGGCTGCGTCCTCTCCCGCCGTCAGCTTTTTGATGGCGGCAGGCTTGGCGTCGATATCCGGAAGCTTTTCATAAATGGCGTCCACGCTGCCATATTTTTGAATAAGATCCATAGCGGTCTTTTCACCCACCCCCGGTACGCCGGGGATATTGTCGGAGGTGTCTCCCATGAGGGCCTTCAGGTCGATCATGTGGATGGGTTCAAAGCCGTACTGCTCCCGGAAGGTCTCCGGGGTCATGTCCTTGGTGGTGGTCTGGCCCATACGGGTGGACACCAGCTTCACCTTCGTATGGTCGGTGATAAGCTGGAGGGAATCCTTATCTCCCGTCACCACTACGCAGTCCCAGCCCGCCGCCTCGCATTTCCGGGAAATGGTGCCGATCAGGTCATCGGCCTCCCACCCCTCCATTTCATAGCGGGGGATGTTCAGGGTATCCAGCACCTCTTTCAGCACCGGCACCTGCATCCGCAATTCCTCCGGCATGGGCTTCCGGGTGGCCTTGTACGCCTCGTCCGCCTTGTGACGGAAGGTAGGGGCGTGGAGGTCGAAGGTGACGCACAGGGCATCCGGCCGTTCTTCCTCTTTCAGGCGCAGCAACGTGGTGAGAAAGCCGAACACGGCGTGGGTGTACAGCCCTTCCCGGTTAGTCAGGGGGCGGATGCCGTAATAGGCCCGGTTGATGATGGAGTTGCCGTCAATGACCATGCACTTCATGGAAAAACCTCCGGATTTTTTTGACATAGTTAAGTTTATTATAGCCTCTTTTCCGCTGTTTCGCAATGGATTTCCCGCGAAAAACCGGTTGAGACGCCCGGTTTCCCCCGCCTGTCAAATTCTGCCGAAAATCCGGATAAAATTTCGGCGGGAAACCGCCGTCTCTTCTATGGACAAATCAGTTTTTTTCAAGTATACTGCTCCCAAGAACAACAGATATTACATTTCGTTATGTCTGCTATAAGCAATTCCGATTTCTGTTAAATTTATAGAAGGAGTGGTACTATGCCGGAAAGCTATGCTGGAAAGATCAACCGAAAGCTGCTGAAAAAGCAGCGGATCATCGCGGCCGCCGCCGGGCGGGAGCCTGCGGATCTGGTGCTGAAAAACGCCACCTTTGTCAACGTGTTCTCCAATGAACTGTCCACCATGGACATTGCCGTGGCGGAAGGTCTGATCGTGGGCATGGGAAGCTATCAAGGCCGGTCTGAGGTGGACTGCACCGGCAAGATCATTCTTCCCGGTTTTCTGGATGCCCATATCCATCTGGAAAGTTCTCTGGTCAGCCCCACGGAGTTCGTGAAGGCCGTCCTGCCTCACGGAACCACCACGGTGGTAACGGACCCCCATGAGATCGCCAACGTCATGGGCACCGACGGCATCGAGTATATGCTGCAGGCCACAGAGGATCTGCCGGTAGACGTGCGGTTCATGCTGCCCTCCTGCGTCCCCGCCACACCCCTGGACGAGTCCGGGGCCATTCTGGACTATCGGGCCATCGACAGCTTCTATGACCATCCCAGAGTACAGGGCCTTGCGGAGATGATGAACTTTGTGGGCGCCATCAACGGCGACGAGCAGACCGTGGAGAAGATCGTGGCGGCACAGGCCCACCACAAGAAGATCGACGGCCACGCCCCGGACCTTCAGGGCAACGACCTCAACGCCTACATCGCCGCCGGCGTCTACTCCGACCACGAGTGCCATGATGTGAAGGACGCCATCGCCAAGCTGGAGCGGGGCCAGTTCATCATGATCCGTGAGGGGACCGCTGCCCGGAACCTGGAGGCATTGATGCCCCTGCTCACCGGCAAGTATGCTGACCGCTGCATGTTCTGCACAGACGATAAGCACCCCAATGACCTGCTGGAGAAGGGCCACATCGACTATATCGTGAAGAAGGCCATCTCTCTGGGGGCCGACCCCATCACCGCGGTCAAGGTGGCCTGCCACAACGCGGCCCGGTACTTCCTGCTGAACAACCGGGGCGGCATTTCCCCCGGCTATCTGGCAGACTTCGTCATCATTGACAATTTCCAGGACTTCAACATCGAGCAGGTCTACAAGAAGGGCGTTCTCATGGTGGATCACGGCGAGATCCAGGATTTCCCATCCCCGGAGATCGAGCCGTATCTGGTGGAGCGGGCTCACAAGACCTTCCATGTGGCGGCCCTCACCGCCGAGGACTTCGCCGAGAAGCGTCCCCGGGGCATCATCGGTATGGTGGACGGCGAGATCACCACGGTGGACGCCGGGTACTCCGACCGCATCGATGTGGAGTACGATGTGCTGAAGATCGCCGTTGTGGAACGGCACAAGAACACCCATCACATCGGCATCGGCTACATTCAGGGCTACGGCCTGAAATCCGGCGCGGTAGCCACCTCCATCTCCCACGATTCCCACAACATCATCGTGGTGGGCACCAACGAGACGGATATGGCCGCCGCCGTCAACCGGGTAGTGGAGCTGAACGGCGGCATCGTGGTGTGGGACGGCGGACAGAGCGTGGCGGAGGTGCCTCTGTCCATCGCCGGCATCATGAGCGACGAGCCGCTGGTCACGGTGAACGAAAAGCTGGAAACCGCCAAGGATGCCGCTCACAAGCTGGGCGTGAACCCCGGCATCGATCCCTTCATGACTCTGAGCTTCATGGCCCTGCCGGTGATTCCCTCCCTCCGCATCACCACCCGGGGCGTGTTCGATGTGACCACCCAGAGCTACGTTTAAATAGTCATATAAAAACCGGCTTCCGTAAAACGGAAGCCGGTTTTTATGTATATGAAGCACCCTCCTGTCCCGTATCACCGGTAGAACCGATGGCAGCCGATGGTCTGCTGATAGGGTTGGTTGGCGTTGATCCACGTCCCCTGCGATAGAGCCGGGGCGTAGAAATACAGGGCGGAGCCGACAACATTTTCCCCGTCCAGCGCCCGCTTGGCGGCCTCCACCGACTGTGAGGTAGGCGGCAGATAGACCCGCCCGTTGCTCACTGGCTCAAACTGCACTGCGTCCTTCCGGTCGAAAATGACGCCCTCCACGGTATTGGGAAAGCTGCCGCTCCTGACCCGGTTCAGGATCACGTTGCCCACGGCGATCTGCCCGGACATTGACTCCGCGCCGCTTTCGGCGCAGATGATCCGGGACAGCCAGTACAATTCCCCGGCATCGTAGGCCGCACCGGGAGAGGTCACAGTCGCCCCCCTCAGATACGGGTCCCACTCTACCTGGCAGCCAAGGGCCTCTCCCACCAGCCGCAGAGGGACATAGGTAACGCCGTTTTCCACCGTGACCCGCCCTCGGACAGTTTTTTCGTCGACGGTGACGGTATCCGCCGCCGGGTCCGCCCAAAGGTGGGTGTCATCAGAGGCAGCTGCGGCCCGGCCCGTGGCTTCGTCCCACCAGACGTCCCACGCCCCCATCGTATTCAGCAAGGCCCGGAGGGGCACATAGGTCACGCCCTGCTCCACATAGGCGGACACGGCGATAGGATTCCCGTCGATCTGCACCGGTACGCTCCGCCGGGCAGCTCTGGTGGGGACCGTCAGTGCTGCACAGAGGACCGCAGCGGTCAGCAGGCGCTTGCAGGCTCGTCGTTTCATGGTTGTTCCGTCCTTTCCTTTTTGTAACCGTTTTGTAACTTTATTGTAGCGGAACCCACCAACAGGAAACAACCCTCAATATCTGGAAACTACGGCAGAGAATTCCAACCGGGCGCGCAGGACTGTGTTTCCACCGCCGCCGAACGTTGACTTTTCTCCCCGGCGGGGCTACAATAAGGACCATCAAATAGTTCATGCAAAGGAGCTGTTTTTATGCTGTTTTCCGACCGTCCCCGCACCCACTATGAAAAAACGCTGGCCCACGAGGTCATCTGCCAGCTGCGCTTTCCCACCATTCTCTCCATCAACAATGTGGAGCCTGCCGATTTTCAGGAGCGTATCCGGGAGGATTTTCCCCAGTACGCCCGGAAGCAGGACATTCTGCCTCCCCAGATCGTCAACGGTAAGCCAGAGCCTCAGCCTCCCGTCACCAACTACCACTTCCTCTCTCAGGACGGCAGATGGAAGCTGAATCTCACCAAGGACTTCATCGCTCTGTCCACGCTGTCCTACCCCGGCTGGGAGGAATTTGCCCGGATGCTGGATAAGCCTCTGGCGGCGTTCATCCAGCTCTACAAGCCCGCCTATTTTCAGCGGGTAGGCCTGCGGTATCTCAACATCGTCTCCCGCACCACCCTCGATCTGGAGGATGTCTCCTGGCGGGAACTGTTCACTCCGGCCTATCTGGGCCCCATGGCGGAAGCCGATCTGTCGGAGGACCGGGTCGTCAACTGCGCCTGCGACACGCAGTTCAAGCTGGATTCCAGCTGCACCGCCAAGATCCACGCCGGTATCGGCCGCTTGAAGACCAACATTCCCAACGCGCCTCAGGACCCGGAGGTGAAGTTCATTTTCGACATGGACCTCTCCATGGGCGGCAACACCGCCTGCGGTCTGGCCGCCGCCGCGCTGGAAACCCTCCACGGTCACTCCTCCCGGGTATTCGAGGGGGCCATCACCGACCGTCTGCGGGATGCCATGGGCCGGTAAGCCGCTTCCGTGTTTTTGACAGAAAAACGATTTGATCCTCTGCTGTTCTTCCCGGAACAGCAGAGGATCTTCTCTCGTCATTTTTTGCAGGAACAGCCCGTAAAACTTTCATATTTGTTTAAAAATACACTGGACGGCTGAACTGTGATTTGATAAGATAAAGCATAAAATTTCCTCCGGCACAGAGAATTTGAAAGGAGCCTATCCCATGCTGAACAATGAATACTGCAAGCGCGTCTATGAGCAGATCCTGGCCCGTGACCCGGATCAGAAGGAGTTTCATCAGGCGGTCTATGAAGTTCTGGAGGGTCTGGAGCCCATGGTGGAACGCCGCCCCGAGTTGGAGAAGAACGGCATTCTGGAACGGTTCGTGGAGCCGGAGCGTGTTGTCACCTTCCGGGTGCCCTGGACCGACGATGCCGGTCAGGTCCATGTGAACCGGGGTTACCGGGTACAGTTCAACTCCGCCATCGGCCCCTACAAGGGCGGCCTGCGGTTCCACCCCACGGTGAACCTGTCCATCCTGAAATTCCTGGGCTTTGAGCAGATCCTGAAGAACAGCCTCACCGGCCTGCCCATCGGCGGCGGCAAGGGCGGCAGCGACTTTGACCCCAAGGGCAAATCTGACGCCGAGGTCATGCGCTTCTGCCAGAGCTTTATGTCGGAGCTGTACCGTCACATTGGCCAGTTTACCGATGTGCCCGCCGGTGATATCGGCGTGGGTGCACGGGAGGTCGGCTATCTCTTCGGCCAGTACAAGCGGCTGAAAAACGCCAGCGAGGCCGCTGTGCTCACCGGCAAGGGCCTGACCTTCGGCGGTTCTCTCACCCGGACCGAGGCCACCGGCTATGGTCTGTGCTACCTCACCGCCGAAATGCTCAAGACCCTGAAAAATGACAGCTTTTCCGGCAAGACCGTGGTAATCTCCGGCAGCGGCAACGTGGCTATCTTCGCTTGTGAGAAGGCCACGGAGCTGGGTGCCAAAGTGGTGGCCATGAGCGATTCCAACGGCTATATCCACGATCCCGACGGCATCGACATTGCCCTCATGAAGCGCCTGAAGGAGGTCGAGCGCAAGCGCATCCGCGAATATGCCGCTCTGCGTCCGAACGCCGTCTACCGAGAAGGCTGCCGCGGCATCTGGCAGATCCCCTGCCAAATCGCCCTGCCCTGCGCCACGCAGAATGAGCTGGACGCCGCTTCCGCGCGTGCGCTGCTGCATAACGGCTGCATCGCCGTCGCCGAGGGCGCCAACATGCCCAGTACGCCCGAGGCCGTGGAACTGTTCCAGGAGGCGGGCATCCTCTTCGGGCCCACCAAGGCGGCCAACGCGGGCGGCGTCGCCGTCTCCGCGCTGGAGATGGCGCAAAACTCCATGCGCCTGTTCTGGACGAAGGAGGAGGTCGACGCCCACCTCAAGCGCATCATGGAGGACCTTTACCGCCGCATCTCGGCAGCCGCCGAGGAATACAGCCGCAAAGGCGACCTTGTCTCCGGTGCAAACATCGCAGGCTTCAAAAAAGTCGCCGACGCCATGCTCGCCCAGGGCGTGTTTTAATTAAGGATGAAAAGCCGGGAAACGTTGCGTGCAGCGTTTCCCGGCTTTTCTTACACATTTTTCAGCTTTCAAATGGGAGCACGGCGTTCTCCTCATCTGAATGGAACAGCGTCTCCATCAGCCGCAGGCAGCGCAGCGCCTCCTCTGGCGTCACGATCTGCTCTGCGATTTTATTAACCGTGTCAACAAAGTTTGCGTAGAGCGCGTTTCTGTCCACCACAACCTGCGGCAGCGGCAGCTCCTCTGTGGAGGAAGATGTGCGCGGCGCCATCGTTTTGGTCAGTCCCTCGCCCGCCTGAATCGGCTTGACCTCTCCCTCATACCAGTTGGTCGCGCGGACGATCTTTCCTTCGGCGTTGAAGCCCTT
>ERZ840371.338-NODE-338-length-59128-cov-7.271935_pt1 | contig 59128 bp, 106 predicted proteins | sample MGYA00519937_ERZ840371 | MGnify/ENA primary metagenome ERZ840371 (study PRJEB31850, sample SAMEA3708873) | human gut metagenome | biome: human gut; feature: human-associated habitat; material: faeces | place: China | collected 2014 ... | reverse complement strand
GGCAATATTGAGATACAGTTAAAGAATTTTTAGCACTTACTGTATGCGGTTCCTACGGCGGTATGCTAGTGCTAATGCCGTATTTATCGCGTTTTTTCAAAGGGAAAATTGAACATTTGTCGCTTTTATGTCGCCAAGCTGTCGCTTTAGGCGGCTTTTTTTATGCCAAAATATAAGCAAAAGGAGGGATAACCGATGTTGTCAGATAAGGTGATTGAGAAGATTTTCGCGAAAGAGGAAATTCAAAAAGCAGACCTGATGACGGTATCTCTTATTATTCACGCAGTTGGCGAAGCTATCGAGGAGGTAGAAGAAGAAAATGCAAATGAACAGTCCTCAATACAATAATCCTTATAACATTCCGAGCTATTATCCACAGCAGTACACGGGTTATCCACAATACTTACAGCAAATGCAGGCGGCAAGGTATCAGCCTCAGGAACAAGCGCCGGTACAGATGCAGGGAACATACCAGCAACAGCCAGTAGGCATCAATGGGCGAATGGTGCAGTCCGTTGAGAACATCAACGCTAATGAAGTGCCTATGGACGGCTCAATGGCATTCTTCCCTAAGCAAGATATGTCGGAAATATACGTCAAGGGTTGGAACGCTGATGGAACAATTAAGACGATTGTGTATAAGCCCCAAATAGACAATAAATCTGTGCAAGCGGTAAATACTTCACTTGATACGGAAAAACTCAAAATTGACCTATCAGAGCAAGTTACAGCAGGCATTATGCAACGCTTCGATGACTTATCAGTCAAGATTGAGCAGTTGGAAAACAAGGTAGCTTTAGGGACGCAGAGAAAAACTTCGCAATCGCAAAGCAAAAAGGAGAGTGACGAGGCATGATAAACCCAATGCAGTTAATTCAAATGATGCGTGGCGGCAATCCACAACAGTTCATACAGCAAATAATGGGGAATAATCAGATTATGTCAAACCCTATGGCTAAAAACGCTATCGGCATGGCACAACAGGGAAACACTAAGGGTATTGAACAGCTTGCAAGGAACTTGTGCAAGGAAAAAGGTTTAAATGCCGATGATGTATTTAATCAGATAAAAACCAGATTTAATAATTAGTAGCATATTAGATGTCTTTGCAAATTACCTGGGTGACATCTTTATGAATAAATTAATGGAGGTAACTAATATGTTTAATTCAAATTGTGCCAGTGTACCACTTGTAGCAAGCATTGACGGCAACAGTAATAACAATGGCTGGGGAGATGGCGGATGGCTTTGGTTCATTGTCGTAATCTTTGCAATATTTGGCGGCTGGGGCGGTGGCTTTGGCGGATTTGGCGGTAATGGTGGAGCATTACAGGGATATGCGACACAGGCTGATATTCAGAGAGGCTTCGACAATTCGGCAGTTATCAGCAAGTTAGACGGCATTTCCAACGGACTTTGTGATGGCTTTTATGCTATGAACAACAGTATGCTCACAGGCTTTAATGGTATTAACACAAATATCATGCAGACCGGCTATGGCATCCAGCAGGCTATTAACGCTGATACAGTTGCTAACATGCAGAATACCAATGCTTTACAGGCACAGCTTGCTAACTGCTGCTGTGAGACGAGAGAAGCTATACAGGGTGTAAACTACAATATGGCAACTAACACCTGCGCTTTACAGAACACAATGAATAATAACACAAGAGATATTATCGACAGTCAGAACGCAGGAACGAGAGCTATCCTTGATTTCCTGACTAATGACAAGATAGCTACATTACAGGCAGAGAATAATGATTTACGCAGAGCTGCTTCACAGGATAGACAGAATGCACTTCTGACTACCACAATGGCAGCGCAGACAAATCAGATTATTGACGCTGTAAGACCTACACCAGTACCATCATTCCCGGCAAGCAACCTTTACGGATATGCTTATGGATGTGGTTGCAATACAGGTTGTGGCTGCTAAACAACTGAATAATCAAGTATCTTAATCGGATTGGGTGCTTTTGAGTTCCACTCGAAAGAAAACTCGAAAGATTATGTCTGCTAAGCAGTATTACGTTGGTACCGACATTGATGTCGGGAGCATGGGGCAGACTTGTATGGTTTGCCCTTATTTTTTAGAAAGAGAGGTAAAAACAATGGAAATTACAGGAATTGCATTACAAACAGTTGCCGCTGGAGAAGATGTTGCATTTACAGAAACACCGGTATGCGGTAGCAAATGTATAGTCCACAGACAGGGAAGCGGAATTATCAAGTTAAGAGGTATTACAAATCAGTGCAAGGCTAGATTTTTAGTATCGTATTCCGGCAATATTCAGATACCTACAGGTGGCACAGTAGAAGCTATTTCACTTGCCATCGCAGTAGATGGAGAGCCTTTACAGTCTACAAAAATGATTGTAACACCAGCCGCAGTTGAGAATTTCTTTAATGTATCAGCACAAGCATATGTTGATGTACCTTGCGGCTGTTGCAGTACAGTAGCGGTGCAGAATACATCTACACAGGCTATTGAGGTACAGAACAGTAACTTAATTGCTGTCCGTGAAGCGTAAGGGGGTGTGAGTATGCACATTGAAAGAATCCACAAAATGATTGAATGTCTTACAGAGAAAGCCTTATGCGAGCTTGATAAAGGTGTTGAGAATGTCAACACAGAGGAAATGGGCGAAGCGGTCGATATGATTAAGGACTTGTGCGAAGCTGAATATCGCGCTGTTATCGTCAAGTCAATGAAAGAGGCTGATGAAGAGGAAGAAGAGTACAACAAAGAGCTTCTTAGAATGCTAAAAACCGAATATGGCGAAGAGGATGGCAGACGCTTCTACGATGAATACCGCTACAAGACAACCGGCAGATATGCGCCAAAGGGCAAAGGGACCTATGTCGGCAGGCGTGGTTATGAAGAACCACCATACTGGCACAGATACCCGGGCGATATGACAGATATGGATTATGACAGCATGGAGCGCATGAGAGACATGGACAGATTGAGCCGGGGTAGAATGTATTACACCGACATGTCAGACCGCATGGGAATGATTGACCAGCCGAGAGGCGGCAGTTCTACGGAACGTGATATGCGTGAGGGTAGAAGTGGCATGAGCCGCAAGCATTACATGGAGACCAAGGAACAGCACAAGACTAACACCCAGCAGGATAAGGACGCAAAAATGCAGTCACTTGATGAGTACATGAAAGAACTGTCGACAGACTTAACCGACATGATAAGCGACATGACACCAGAAGAGCGTTCACTTATGAAGAGCAAAATGTCAATCCTGTTGACTAAGATGTGATTTATGAGGCAGGGACAGAAAAATGTCCCTGCCATTGCGAGGTATAATATGTTTACAATTAACGGCATTGATTGGAATTTAATATTTGTAAACGGCACAAGTCCCAATTTATTGCGTTCAGACGGCACTACAAGCCTTGCTGTGACTGATTGGAACCGCAAGAGTATATTTGTATCACTTGCACCTAAAGGGGCTTATTTAAGGCGTATAATCGCTCATGAGCTATGCCATGCGTTTTGCTTTAGTTATGACATATCAATGCCGATTGAGCAGGAGGAATACCTTGCCAACTGGATAAGCTTGTACGGCACTGATTTGATTTATTTGCTTGACAATATTATGTCAAGCTTATCTCGGAGGGCGGTATGACAGCAGAACAGTTATTAGAGTACATCCGGAGAACTAACCCGGAAATGACCATGGAACGTATGCTATACGAACTTAGTCAAAGTGTTTATGCGGCTAAGTCTGTGATTTTTACGGCGCAAAATCAAGTTAAAAAATAATGCAAAAATTTTTAATCGCCCCCACCTATGGAAATGAAAAATAAAAAATCGAAGTCAAATTCTTGTGAAATTTGGCTTCGATTTAGTGTCATTTTGTCTGATTTTCTCGATATTTTTTTCAAAAAATTTCCCTAAAATTTTCGGGTCAACATTTTTGGTACGCCCCTATACCCTAAACGCAAATTATGAAAACCGATTTCAGATTTTCACAAAATTTGGTTCGGATTTGAGGGCAGTTTTACCCTCGGAATGGGTGCAGATAGACCTGATATCCCCTGGAAACTGTGCCCGGCTTCATAATCTGAACGTGACAATCGTGCTGTTACCACATCCAGTAACAGCATAGCCCATTTTTATGTTTTTGTCAAGGAACGACAAAAAGAGGGTTTTATCCCCCCTTTTTTTAATCGTAATAATTTTCTGAAGCTGCTTCGAGGCAGTTATAAGCGTAGCCAATCGCTTTTTGCCATTCGCCATTGCTGGCATTCTGCGGAATTATTTTATCCAACTCCGCTTTTACTTCAAGCTTGACCGTCAAATATCCTTTATACGCCAAATGATGGCTAAGGTCATTAACAATTTTGATAATTTTGTCGAGGGTGTCCTCGTTAAACTCATACTCTCCCGGTTCTGGAACCCTTTCACAATATTTTTCGAAATAAAGTGCTTTTTCGACGCATTCAGCCACAGTTGAGCTGTAAGAAGGTCTTGTAAATTGTGAAAACTCGACAAACGGCGAGCTAAAATAAAATCCTTCGTGACCATATCCGTTGCAACCTATGTATACAGCTAGAGACTTTCTGAATTTTATTTTCAGTTCAAGCATAGAGCACCAGTCATCACCTATTGTTGCTATTTCAAGCTTATTTTCTTCAATGCCCGCTTCAATTAAAGCGGCTTTTAACTCGTTTAATTTCTCCACTTCTGTCATTATAAAAACCTCCTCTTAAAATTATAATGTAAATTATTTTGTACCCGCCGGGTACTGGAAGCAAAATTTTAAAGTCCGAAATCAAATTTTGCTCAAATTTGTGTCAAAAATCATTCAATTTTTATCTGCAAAAGCAGAAATTTACGCATCAATCACGACCTCGGCGGCAAAATGACCGCCCAACTGTCAATGCGATTATACTACGGACGTGCCGAACGTGTCAACGGCGCAGAGCCTCCTCCCTTGTTAAATTTTCAAGCCCCAAAGCGGAGCTGATACCGCCGTCCGGTAATGAGCCGGGGACATTCTCTGCGGCGGTCAAGAATTACAAGCCGTAAAACTCTAAAATGCTTCTTTTCCGTTCTTCTGAACACTCGTCATTTATTTTATAACGAGCAAGCCTGTTGTCGTCCTCCTCAATTTTTTCAACAAAAATCCAGTCGCATCCGGCAACAACTGAAACGTGCCGGCTGCATTCCCATGAGCGTCCGATAACTGCATACATCAATGTCTCAACTTCCTCTTTAGGCATGTTGCAGACGTAAACAGCACACCCGTAAGTGTTACTTGACACGATTGCATTAAGTAATTCAGTGGTCGAAGCTGTGCATCCTCCTAAATTAATAATATCAAGTCGTTTCTCAAAACCCATTTTTAATACCTCCGTATATTTATATCTAGCCGATTTTATCGGCTGAAAAGTGACGGGCGGAATCGAACCGCCCACGTTGGCACCTGCCACCACTTGGCTAGTTTGCCAGAATAGCTCTAGCCGTGTTGTAAACGTACAGCCTATTGTGACTGTGGCGTTTAAAGTCGCCGTTTTCGGCGATTGCACGCCCGATATTCTCATATTTAAGGCTCACAAGCATTAAATACTTGTCTAGCAGTTCATCTGGGCATCTCAGACACTCGATGGCGTTTTCTATCTCGCCTTTCTTGCTGTTATAATAAATGCCCTCGATTTTCACGCCCTTGCTGTCCTGAAGCTTTTCAAATTCCTGCATCAATTCTGCTTTTGTCATAAAATCAACCATCCTTTCATTACGTGCCCTGTCTCATCAGTGCAGGTGGGGCAGTTCCTGCAGACGGCGGCAGCTTCCGCCGTTTCGACTTAATTTTTCATTGCGCAACCAGTCCAAGTTTTACAAATTGTACCGTTACAACTTATACCGCATTTTTTACAGCTATAACACATAGTATTCAAATCGTTATAATAAATAGTATATACTTCTTGTCTTTCCGCCTGTCGCATTGCAAGAACTCTTTCAAATGCTCTTTTTACAGCTGGAAGAACACGAGCGCCGCTTTTAATCGCCTTAGCAAGTACCGCCATTTCATCGGCCGTTTTATCGTAAATGTGCGAAATTATGTTATTAAATTCATCCTCTGAAATATTAAGCTCTTTCAAATCCTGTTCATATGTTCTCATATGTTTTCCCTTTCTAGTCTGCCATCATCAGAGCCGGGAGACTATCCCACGGCTGACGCTCCAAAGTGGAGCGTTTCGGCTAATCTGCCCACTCAATGCGTTTTAATTGGCCTGTTCTCGTGCTGTGATACCAGCTCTTGCCGCCTACACTGAATGTCAATTCAAACCATGTACATCCGTCCTCATGTTCATGGTCGTAGCTGCCTTCAAGCACTGCGATTGAGTTTGCCGACGGGGCAAACCCGAACTGATTTTTAAAGGCTGCCCTTATCGTCTTTTTAATATCTTCAAGCTGTAAATCTGTCATAATTGATTACCTCCTTGTTTTTGGGTACAACAAACACATGTTCTGTATCTGCTCTATTTCCCTTTCGTTGATATTATAATAGCATATATAATGCACTTATACAATATGCAACATTCACAAATAATGCACTTATATGTTGTGCAAAGTGTATAATGCACTTATAGGCTTGACAGTCTCATGCACTTATATTATAATATGAGACATTAAAAGACAGGAGGTATTGTTATATGAATAAAATAGACGAACCTAAAACGCCGCAGTCACAGCGCGACGCTGTACGGCGGTATGAGAAGAATAACGACCGCATTAATGTCATATTTCCAGCAGGGACCCGCGCCAAAATGGCGGAGCTTGGAATTGACAAGCCGGGCGCATTCATTAAGGAAGTAGTCGCCGCGGAGCTTGTTCGAATTGAAAAATACAAAAAAAAATAAAAATAAGTGCATTATATGCTTGACATTCTAATGCACTTATGTTATTATAATGATGTCGGAAGGGAGAAGATAAGAATTTCCGAACGTGTGTTTGTTGCACGAAAAAATTAAAATTTGGGAGGTGTCCACATGGATTTTAAAATTCAGTGGAGAAGAGAAAACAGAGCTGCCGACCCAGCAGCAGTTATAAAAATTAAAAAAGTTCTCAGGGAGCTACCAGAACTTCTTGAGAACGACACAATCACAATTAACCCTAGTGATTGTGATTTCATCGAGCGATGCGCAGATGAGTATTGCTCAAAACTCCGTACATTGAAGTACGGATATGACCCAGAGCTGGCGATACGCTGTGTTGTCAGCGACTGGGAACGCAGCGAGTTGGAGGCACTCGGTTTGCAGTAAGCAGTTAGGCAACCGCTGAAGGCGGCGCACTGCCGGGGTTCGATTCCCCGGGTTGCTTTTACCCGGATAACCGGGAATTTAAAATACAGGAGGAATGAATTATGAACATAACGGAGTTAGCGAAATACATTATCGCGGTTGAGGTGCTGGAGAAGGAGCAGGCTCCACTTAAACAGCAAGTAGGGGACTTGATACACAAGAAGTTCACAGTCGGATTGACGAGAGACGAGCAGGAACTTCTCACAACGTCCGACAAGGCAAATCAGCAGTATCAACTGATACTTGCTGACCTGAGACATGTGGCAGGGCTGGACAGTATATGCCTGTCGCGTGAAGAGCTTGAAGAAGACCACCGAGCCGTAGAAGAAGCTCATGCCTCAGTGAGTGAGTGGCTGGCAGGATATGGAGAATAAAAAACAAGCCCCGGCGAGGTTAATCGTTCCGGGGCTATTTTCATGCCGTAAAGCGTTTATTAAATTAAATAATAAATGGCTCCTGCCAAGTCACGACCGATTTAATAACGATACCAAGCGACATTAACGGTCAACGCTTCACGGCTCCATTATCGTACACCATTTACAGCACATTGTCAACGTATCACAAATCATATTGATGTATTTTAAGCATTGACAAGTCCACGGCTAACTGGTATTATCATAGACGGGCGAGGGCGACTAACTCATGGCAGTATCGCAGATAGCACATTGACAACCGCATATCTCACACACCTAAAAATTTAGACCAATAACAATCCGTTATGTGGTCTTTTTGTCGTTCTGTTAATATCTTGACAATGTATCTTATTTAATCCCATGTCTTTAAGTTATTTATGTATCGTATATTATTATAAAATTTACTGTCATAGATTAAGAGCCTGAGCCCTTATATTATATTTATTAATATATAGGGCTGCCGGGCACATGGACACAATCTACATCATTACATTAACGTAGTAAAATCCGTATACAAACTGTCAACAAAACGTAGCCTAGAGAAGATCAGATTAGAGAAGATAAGATTAAATGGAATGCGTAAATAAATAATCGGTTTTTAAAAAACGTATATAATTATATACTGTATATGCGATTAGTACCAAAGTACTATGCATAAATACCCCAAAGTTATATTTTATATACTTTATGTATATAGTCATGTCACCAATCATGTGATATGATAATCTCATGTGTGAGAGAGATTAAGATTAAGATTATGATTTGGAGGTGATTATATTATGAGTAACGATAATAATAGTTATGATATTCAGACAATTAGAACTGTAGACGATATGCGTATTATCGCTAGTGATATAGTCACTAATTACTGTGATAGACATGGTATTGATGAAAATGATATATTCCCGTCTATATGGGCTGACATAATTACAGAGTTAAACATATTATTATTTACTCCATGTAATAAAGTACTTAAAAAAGTAGACGGTACTCATAATGAGTATGACATAGACAAAGTTGAATATGTTTATAATTATATATATAAGCGTCTCTGTAATAGTCATTGTCAAGAGGTGACTATTAAGGGCTTTCTTGATATGTCGGGTATTAATAGACAGACGTTGTACGACTGGTCAAACGGTGTACTTGGTTCTCAGCGTTCCGATTTAGCTAAAAAAATAGCCGAAGATAACGAGGAGAGTCTATTCAACTTGATGAAGGATAGACGGCTCAATCCTATGAAGGTGTTGCCTAAGTTAAACAGATACCACGGCTGGAATATGCCGGGAGCTAGAGCGGAGAGAACGGAGAGAGAAGCCCTTGGAGCTGATGCCTTAATACAGCTTGGTCAGCAGCCAAAACCGCTTGAGTTGTCCGATAATGGCTCCGTGATTGACAGCAATAATTGATGTTTTATCACATTGAGTTTTCACACAATTTTATACAATTCATAAATGCCCTATTTATAAGGGTTTGCGGATATGTGGCTTAACGTAAACTATTCGCAAAAGTTAGGTTTAACGAATAGTTGAGCAGAACAGAATGGAATAATAACGCCATTGTATAAATTGTTTGAGAATTGTGTATGATACAGTAGAACAAGCACCAAGTTAACTGTGATGGGTCCCGTGGGGGTCTATACGAGTGGTCAGAAGTCCCCTCTAAGTCCCAAAAACTCCGACAAAAATAAAAAGCCCCTTACCACATAAAGGAGAATAAATATGACAGGCAAAGAATATCAGCAGTTGGCGATGAGAACCAACGATGGACTTAATAGATTGCGTTTAGAGGACGCAATCGCAAATCAGGGTGACATATCGGTATCACAGTTGCTTAACGGAGCATTAGGGCTTACTGGTGAGGCTGGGGAAGTCTCAGACCTTATCAAGAAGGGCATATTCCACGAAAACGGCATAGACCTTGAACACTTGAAGAAAGAGTGCGGCGATGTGATGTGGTACTTAGCGATGATAGCTGATGCGTGCAACTTCACGCTTGATGAAGTCATGCAGATGAATGTTGACAAGCTCAGGGCAAGATATCCACAAGGCTTTGACGCTTACAGGGCTAATCACAGGCAGGAGGGCGATATATGATAACGGATTTGGTAGTATTTGGAATTTTATGTATGCTTGAAGCTCCTGCATGGTGCTTCGTGGCAATCGGTATATCGGTTTTAATCAGGGTAATCAGTTTCGGCATGAACTTAGGTGCTAGACAGTCAAAAAAAGCCTTAGATGAGGCAATAAAGAGGTCGTTGAATGAAATATCAAGGCAGAGAGATAAATGATGAGTGCTCGCGTTGCGGTAACATATTTGAGTGTGTTCTATTTCTCAAAGGTCACGGCATAGGCACAGAGCGTGAGCATGTGGCAGATATGCTTAGATGTCAATTTAAACACAAGGAAAGGCATGATAAAGGCAATGGGGATAATTAGATTTCTCGGTCTGACAGCTTTAGGGATATTTATAATCGGCATAATAATAGTGCTCATAATGATTTTTGCCATAGCCATAAGGGCACTTATGTAGATGTTTAAAGACATGTAATTTTTCGGGCTATCGTCAAGCGGTAAGGCACAGCACTTTGACTGCTGTATTCGTCGGTTCGAATCCGACTAGCCCAGTTTGGTCATGCAAATGACCATCGGACTTTTAAGTCATGTTGTTTCATAAACTCCACCTATTAGCGGAATGCTGTTAAGAGCCGTCACAAGGCTCGATAGGTTTTCGGGTTTTGTTGCTGTAGTTACCCGGCGCTCCATAACACGCTAAAAGAATAGCAACAGTGCGGACAACATAAGCCGGGAAGCTTGCGACGCTGCTGATTCTCGCTGTCGCCCAGTCTGCACTTACGGAATATAGTTCAGTTTGGCAGAACGCTCCGCTTGGGACGGAGAGGTCGTAGGTTCAAATCCTGCTATTCCGACTGCCTCGAATGAGGCGCAAAGCAATACCCCTTTTTGATTCAATTTTCGTGTAGCCTTGCCACCGCTCGGCAAGTAAAACAAAGAGCGGACATGGCGCATTAGTCAAGTGGTTAAGACACCGCCCCTTCACGGCGGAGACGTGAGTTCGATTCTCCCATGCGTCATTTAGGCATAATTGTCTATTGGCATGTAGCTCAGTTGGTAGAGCAATCGGCTGTTAACCGATGTGTCGTGGGTTCAATCCCCACCTTGCCAGTTGGTGTGCGGTAAATAGCGTAACGCAAACAAAGAAGTTGATTGGTAGCATGTTTGCCAAGTAATAGGCGGGAGACGTCCGTAATTAGCAACAAACAGCTTTCAGAAACCAGTCCATGTGCAGCTTGATTTTGCCACACACCAATTTGCCAACATGGTGTAATGGTATCACAGCGGCTTGCTAAGCCGTCCAACAGAAATGTTGTACAGGTTCAAATCCTGTTGTTGGCGTTTTCACATACAAGCGAAATGGAAATATAGTTGTTGGCTATCTGTATTTTCCTAAAACCAACCGGTATGTGAGTTGATGTGTGGCGGAATAGGTAGACGATAATCAGATATACAAGACTTCGCTCGGTGAAACTGCGTAACGATATATGCAAGCGAGATAGCGTGAAACATCCCCTTGATTGGTTGTGAAAGCAATGCTACCCATTATACCAATGGATGCGGATAAGTTTGGAAGATGTTCCCATAGACTTGCACGAAGGGTAAAACGAGGCGTCGGTACACGCCTATTGTATATTATGTGTGGTGCAAATCCACACCGCATCAATCTTTTAGTATTGGCACTGAATTACGGAGGACTACAATGGACTATTTTAGCATGTATAGAGATATATGGACATTTCACAAGAAGTACATCGACAAGATAAAGTTTGCCGATGATAAAATGTGGGCTGAAATAGTAGCAGAAAGTAGTGAACTCGGCAAAAGATATGATAACTGTGGCTTTATTACGGCATTGACAGTGAACGAGGTGAATGAGTTTGAGAAGATTAGCAAATCTGTACATCCGATACAAGACTAAAAATTTAAAAAGAATACCATTGTTTACGATGACATTCAATTGTCCAAAGTATAAGGCTGAGGGGAAGAAAGATAGCTGCATGTTTTACGCACACCCTTATATTGCACAAGATGAATTTGTAAAGAGCAAATTACAAGAAGTTGTTGACTATATCAGAGATAACTATGATTTAGACATTTTTACGAGGATTTGAGGTGTGCGTATGTGCGAATTTTGCAAAGACATAGGAATTGGATTGCCGGACTGGGATTTTTTTACCAAAAGAGGACGAAGATATAGTGCCGTCTGGTGATGCAATAGAAATCAGAAAAATTATGAATAAGAACGCCCTTGTTTTTACCAACAGTGCAGACGAATACGGAGCAGGAGCATTAAATATCAATTATTGCCCTATCTGCGGTAGAAAGTTGGTGGAAGAATGAGTAATATGCATAAATTTAAAGTAGAATCAATAGAAGGACACCCAGAATGTGCTAAAGTTACGATTGATGGCGAAAAGTGCTTATGCCGTTCGTATAAAATAGAACATTATGCCGGGAGGCTTCCAATGGTCAATATAGACCTTGTTGCCAATGTGCAATATGAGCAAGACGCAGAAATCAAAATCGCAAACTTACACGAAATAGCTGAACTGATGGACGAGAAAACATTCAAGGAATTTTGCAGGAACTGGGAGGAAATTCACAGTGAAACACAGTAAAGAATGGCACGCTTGCGACAGGTGCGGAAAAGAGATAAAAGTAGGGCTATTGTGTATGAACTCAATCACAAGGAGTGGCATATTAAATATGACTTACGATTTATGTAATGAGTGCATGGAAGATTTTGAAAGGTTTATGAGGAACAAACATGACAGGCAAACATTGAGAGATTACTTTAAGGAGTGAATAGAAGTGAAAACGCTAACTGATTTTATCAAAAATTCTGAATGAGAATAAAACTGCCATATTAACAGAGGGGATAAAAATAAATTGTTAGAAGCGTTTGAAAATGCAAATAATAGCAATGTTTGTAATAGCAGGAGCCGCATTTTTGTTTTTAGGCGTATATTTTCTAATCGACCATATCATAACAGGACAAAGGCTCAAAATAAATCAAAAGGCTTGGGATGAATACAGTGCAAATATGGATTTTGATAGAAAATTTGATGCGTATTTGCCTTGGTGCACAGAGCAAAAAATAAAAAACGGATGGCACAATTATTATTTTCCGAGATTTTAAGGAGTGAGCAACGATGAGTAAACCTGGGTTATGTACCACTTGCATTAAAAGAAGAAGATGCCTTAAACACTTTATTGTGTGGCTTTTTGGTATTGCGAAATATGTTCATAGCACAAATTGTTATGAACCGGAATGGAAAACAACATACAGAAACGGAAGTGTGACTATGAATGATTGTTCAAAATGTAAATTCAGCGAAGAAGATTATATTTTCGATGAAGAAACAGGAGACGAATACCCCTTTTACATTTGTAGCAAAGGAAATGACACAAGCTTAGACTATGAGTGTGAGGATTTTAAGGAATACAAGCCGAAGAAATATAAAGAGAAAGATACAAAGTGCGATAAATGTGAATATTTGGAAACCTGCATCAAGAGGGGCGAGTGCATTGATTGCACAATGAGTTATGATACAAGAACACATTATATATGTGGTATGACGGGGTGCATTAAGAACTATGAGTAAATTTGAAATTCCTAAAAATGTGATAATTCCAACAGCTAGAGTTGAAAAAGCTGGGGAAGAAGTAATGGCAGTTGCTTTTGATTTAGGGTTGGAAACAGGAGATATACCGATAGCGATGGTATTTGAGAACCATAACGGAAAAACTTATATCAGAAAGCTTCTCAAAGATGATGAGGCATTGGAATTGCATAGATTATTGACGGAATGATGATAGGAGAAGTGAAGATGAAAATATCAGAGATGAATAACTGCATTGAAGAAATGCGTAAATGCTACAACTTTGATGACGATAAGACAGAAATAATGGTTGGAGATGCGATAAGCAACTCTACAAGATGTGTAAATGTATATACAAAGGATGAAAACGGAACACAAATTGAAATGAAAAGGTATGCAGATGAATTAGTGGAGAAAAGGAGTTGAAATTATGAAAAAGTTATTTGTAAGCGTGCCAATGAAAGGCAGAACAGAGGAAGAAATCAAAGAAAGTATTCAGAAAATGAAAAAGATTGCTGAAATATACGAGGGCGAGGAATTAGAGCTTATCGACAGCTACATTGAGGATAACCCACCTAAAGACAGCAAAGAAGCGGTATGGTATTTAGGTGAAAGCCTTAAGAAACTGGCACAGGCTGATGTATTTATGGGGATATGCGAGAGCTATGATTGGAACGGCTGTTGCATTGAAAGAGAAACAGCAGAAAAATATGGCATTAAAGCATATATGATTCCGGCAAGATATGTAATTGATGATTATAATGCACTTGTACATAAATTACATCCGTTTTGCAATGAAGCAATGCCGGCATCCTAACAAAATTTTACCGGCTACAGATTGATTGTAGTCGCTAACCTAAAACAGTTATAGGCAGAGGTCTATAAGCACCTTTGCTGGAAAGCGAGGTGCTTTTTCTTTTGGCATCTGAATATCTGAAGCAAACAATCCAAGGATACGAAAACTACATAAAGCAAAGCGGAATAGATGATAAAGTAATCGGAGCATACATAGACGCGTCAAAAACGGCGTATCTGAACGAAAAGGATACAGAGTATGGGTTAAAGATTTCTAAGCGCTCTAAAGAGCTTATAGAACAGTATGTGCTAAGTTTGGCTAAGATGTCTATATGGGATTTGGATTCACTGGCTAACCAAACAAAGAAAAATTACCAAATCCTTGACAAGTACTATGACTTGTTGAAATTAGAGGCACCATATCTTTTCCACAGTTATCTACTGTATCTCGAAAAAAATAGGCAAGAAGAAGAAAAATTTTATGCCCCGAAAATGGAACAGCTAAACAGGCATGGTCTGATTCAAGCTTTGCAAGACCTCGAAGATGATAAGCTTGACCTTTTATCTATCTCAATGCCACCCGGCACACAGAAAACCACGTTAGAGAAGTTTTTTTGCTCATGGATAATAGGTAGACACCCGAAAGATTATAGCTTGTTTTTCTCACACTCTGACGACATTACAAGAATGTTTTATGATGGAGTTCTTGATATAACTACCAATAGCGAAGAATACACATGGAGCGAAATTTTTCCTGACGTAAAACTGCAAAATACAGATGCAAAAAGACAGCGTATCAATTTTGACAAGCCAAAAGCTTTCTCAAATATACAATGTACATCTGTCGGCAGTAAGAATGCCGGTAAGGTTAGATGTAACAGATATTTGTATTGTGATGACCTTGTTAGTGGTATTGAAGAAGCACTTAATAAGAAAGCACTTGATAAGCTGTGGCGTATATATGGAACTGATGCAAGGCAGAGAAAGCTGAATGAGCAAGTTAAGGAAATTCATATTGCTACGCGTTGGAGTGTACACGATGTTATAGGGAGATTACAAAGAATTTACGCCAAAAGCGACAGGGTTCGTTTTATTGCGGTTCCTGATATTGACCCGGTTACAGGAAGAAGTAATTTTGACTACAAATATAATGGAATGTCGGTTGAGTTTTTCCACGACCAAGAGCTTACTATGGACGATATTTCATATCGTTGTTTGTACAAAAATGAGCCAGTTGAGCGTGAAGGACTACTTTACCATGATGACGACCTTAGACGTTTTATGTCAATGCCACTTAGGGAGCCGGATGCAATCCTCGGAATCTGCGATGTTAAGAACAAAGGAACCGACTTTATGTTCTTGCCTTGTATGTACCAGTTCGACAACGATTTTTACTTGGTTGATTGCATCTGCGATGATACGACAGATTACGGCATACAGTATAGCCGCTTATCCAACATCATTGTAGACCACAAAATGCAACAGTGCGAGTTCGAGAGCAATTCAGGAGGAGACAGAGTATCCTATGAAGTTGCTCAAAGAGTTGAGGAAATGGGTGGAAGATGCAATATCACAGATAAGCCGACCGAGACAAACAAGGAAACAAGAATTATTGTTAATGCTGATTGGGTTAAGAAACACGTCCTTTTCAGGGACAAAGAAAAATATAAGCCTAAAGAAGATTACGGAGTTATGATGTCATGGCTTTTGACTTATTCAGTAGTCGGCAAAAATGACCATGACGATGTGCCGGACGGCTTGGCTAACTTTTGTCTTTTCGTTACAAGAGGTAGCTTGGTAGCTAAATGTGAAGCAGCAGTTAATCCATTCAGGAGGTGACACTATGACGACAAAAAGTATCTTGTCTCAATATATCGACATTAAAGATGAAATCGGGGAAGTAAGAGCCAAAATTGACCGATTGGAAGCAGATATTCAGAGGATAGAGGACGGAGAGAAAGTTGTTGACAGTGTCACTGGTGGGTTTGGTGGCACGCAACATTTCCGAATTGATGGCGTTCCATATCCTGAATATAGTCGCAAAAAGACTTTGCTTTATTCAAGGAAAACCACTTTACAGTTGCTTGAAGATGATTTGCTTACAAAGACAAACGAAGTCGAACAGTTTATAGCGAACATACCTGATAGCCGCATGAGAAGGATAATAAATCTCAGGTACCTCGAAAATATGTCATGGAATAAGGTCGCAGACCATATAGGCGGTGGCAATACAGAGGACAGCGTGAGGAAAGCATGTGAGAGGTTTCTGAAAAGCAACTAAAGTTGTCCGATATGTCCGCTTGACGATATGTTATAGTTATACTTGTAGAAAGTTCGTTCAAGAGCTTAATATTCATTCCTCTAGGAAAGCATCGTCTTAATGGCGGTGCTTTTTTGTGCGAAAGGTAATTTATGAAAAAAGATAAATGCAAAATATACTGTCCACAATGCCACCGCCGGGTTGCGGAGTGGGACGGAAAATATTCAGGGAATATAATTGCCGGTTGCCATAAGTGCCACAAAAAGGTTGTGTATTACACAAATACAGGCATTACAGACATAAAGCCATGGGAGCCAAGGAGAACGGCAAGTGGCATGACATATCTATAAGGAGCACATAATCAATGAACAACAGAACTCTTCAAGACCTTGTTAGAGGTTGTTATGGCAGAAAAATTGCATATACAGATGTTGAAACCATAACAGTCAACAATGTTGTCAAGGTTATTGGAGACTGTATTAGCGCTTTCTATTGGAATAAGTCAATATTCAAGTACTTATGGGATTACTACAAAGGCGACCAACCAGTATTGTACAGAACTAAAACGGCTAATGCGGATATAACTAATTACATAGTTGAAAACCACGCATACGAGATTGTGCAATTCAAAGTCGGTCAGACCTATGGCGAACCGATACAGTATGTCAGTCGTTCTAAGGACGAGAAAGTCAACCAAGCAGTTGACAAGCTTAATGACTATATGGCTGACGCGAACAAGCACGAAAAAGATATTAAGGGCGGCGAGTGGCAATCAGCAACAGGAACGTCATTTAAGGCGGCACAACGGACGAACAAAAGTGACATGCCATTTAGAATCGTGGCACCTACACCGCTTAATACGTTCGTCATATACAACCGTAACACAGAGGAACCACTTCTTGCTGTGCAGGAGCTTAAAGATGAGAATGGCAACTGGTATAAAATGGCTTTTACCGACACAATGTCATTCAGGATTGTTGACAGCAAGGTTGTAAGTGCCAAGCTCCACACATACGAGGAAATACCGATTGTTGAATTTCCAAACAACCATGAAAGGCTTTCGGACATTGAGCTTGTTATTGGTATGTTTGATGCAATCAACAATATGCAGTCTAACAGAATGGACAGTATACAGCAGTTTGTTGAGTACTGGGTTAAGTTTGTAAACTGTGAAGTTGATACAGAAACTTTCAATAAAATGAAAGAGAGCCATGCCCTTGTTGTTAAGTCTATCAATAAGGACAACAAGTCTGATGTCGAGATTATGACACAGGAGCTTAATCAGACACAGTGTCAAGTTGCTAAGGACGATTTACTTGATAACTTGCAGGCAATTTTAGGCATACCAAATCGAGAATCACAAAATTCAGGCGGAGACACACAGGGAGCCGTATCTTTAAGAGCTGGCTGGGACTTCTCCAAGTCGAGAGCCAAGCTCAAAGACCCACTTGTTAAATCTGCTGAAAAGCGACTTGCAAAGGTGGTCCTTAATATTCTTAGAGACAGCAGCAACGAATTAGGATTATCTAATGGCTTAGGGCTGTCAATAAGGGACTTTGATGTGCAAATCAATCATAGTCCGCAAGATAATATGTACACTAAGGCGCAGACGCTTACAGTTCTGCTTCAAGCCGGAATACATCCGCTTGTAGCAATTAAGACGGTTGGTTTATGGGCGGATGCCGAAAAGACGTTCTTAATGTCTAAGGGCTATCTTGACAACTTATATAAGACTATCACAGATGTTGAGAAGCAGGAAAAGCAAGCACAAGAGATAGTTCAACAACTTAATAATAATCAGCAAAATAAAGCAACTACCGAGCAATAATCGGCGGTTGCTTTTATTTTATATGCACTCATGCGTGAAATGGGAAAACGAAAATCCAAGCGGAAAGAACCGCGACAACAAAATGTAGATTATGGAGGTAATCATTTATGACAAGGGAAGAAGCAAAGCAGAACTTAATTGCATTAGGAATTGAGGAGCCGACACCGGCACAGATAACAAACTATCTTAATCAGTTCCACAGCAACGCACCACAGGCACCGGCACAGCCAACTATTTCAGCATCCGAACTAGAGGTCAAGCCTGACAATTCAGAGGAGCTTACGCAGTTAAGAGAGCAGATAGCCAACTTGCAGCGTGAGAACATTCAGAAGGACATAAGGGCTTATGCGGCAGAAAAGGGCTTGACAGGTGAACAGGCAAACAAGGTATTAGCAGGATTTCAGGATAACCTTGAGCTTGCTAGGTCTGCTATTGATTCTGTATCAGAGATTATCACCGCAAGAGAGACGGCAGCAGTACAGGCTAAGATTCAGGAAATTGCTAAAAATGCAGATGTTCCTGGTGGCGGCGGTGCTGGCAGTCAGAATAAAGAAAAGCCTAACGATGTAGCAAACGCTGAAACAATTAGCTTTGGTTCGGCAGCCCCAAGCGTTGAGGCAAGAGATTATTACAAGTTATAGGAGGTAAAAGACAATGGGTAAGCCTATTGAGAGAGACTTTACGCAGAGTAAAGGAATTTTAAAGTTTTTTCCTTATGAGGGAGCAGCGTGCATAGTTCCGCAGTCTATGGTGTCGGTGGCAGACGGAAACGGAAGAAAGATTGTATCGGCAGGAACACCATTCCCAAGCAATGATAACAAGTGCTTAGGTTATCTGCTTGAAGATGTGGACGTAACGCAGGGAGACGCACCGGGAACTTATGTATATCAGGGAACTATTGACTGGGAAAAGGTCAAGACACTTTCACCAACAATAGCAGATGCGGCTAGAAAAGTAACACCTAGAGTAACATTCTACGGTGCAGAACCAATAACAGAGTAATTATAGGAGGTTAAAATACTATGGCATTACCATTAGCAGAAGCATTTACAGCGAGAAGCCTCGGTGTAATGTGGAATAATTATCAGAAGACATTAGGTTCTGCCCCTTATCTTGGCAGACAGAAGTTCGGTACAAGAAAGCAGGACAGCTTAGACCTTAGATTTATCAAGGGCAAAAGCGGACTTCCGGTATCGTTAAAGGCATCTAACTTTGACGCACAGGCAGAGTTAAGGGATGTTGGTGGATTCTCTGACATTCAGAACGAGATGCCATTTTACCGTGAATCATACATGGTTACAGAGAAAGAGGAACAGGAGTACGACAATTACAGGAGTGCCGAGAACTCTAACCTCGCTAATCAGGTACTCAGAGAGATTAGCAAGAAGCCTATGAACCTTATCGAAGGAGCAAGGGTTGTTCCTGAGAGGCAGATATGGAGCTTACTTGCACCTGAAGACGGTGTTCCTAAGATTGAGGTACACATTGGCAAAGACAAGTATATCGTTGAGTATACGTCTGACAATGGAGTAGCACACAAGAAAGACCATTTTGTTGACGTGACGAATGGCGGAGCCGCTACTACCGACAAGTGGTCTGCAAAAGCAACGGCGACACCACTTGACGACCTTATTAAGATAAAGCGCGATTTTGCCAAAAAGAGTGGATATTCCCTTGTGCGTTACTCGATGAATGGCGAAACATGGGAAATGGTTCTTGAGGCAGAAGATACAAAGAAGCAGGTGCTTGGAATTACTGCTTACAACGGTGGTATTAGATTACAGCAGGGACAGGTTGTCGAATATCTTAGAGGCTACGGCATCGAGATTGAGGTATATGACAAACTGTATATTGACCCGGCGGACGGTCAGTCAAAGTACTTCATTCCAACAGGTATTGTATCAGCGCAGTCGGCAGGGGTATATCTTGGCGATTATGTATTCGGCAAGACACCTGAGGAGAGAAGCGGAAGTCTTACGGATGGTAACTTGTCTATTGTTGAGACTGGTATTGCCGTATATACATACGCAACCAACCACCCAATCAACACTCACTGTATAGTATCCATGATTGGACTTCCTACATTCGAGGGAATGGATAGCGTTGTTGTAATTAAGGTTATCTAGGAGGTGTGCTTATGATAGCGCAGAATACGGTTAAATATAACGGCAGATGGTATAAAGCCGGCGACAAGATAGAGGAGGCAGAACAGACTGTCTCCTCTTCTGTTAATTACACCAAGACAGATATTAACCGCATGTCTACAGCAGACTTACAGGAACTTGCCAAGACACAGGGTATCGGTGGGGCAGAACTGTTAAGCGGTGCGGAGCTTAAAAAGCTGTTAATTGAGAAGTTCGGATTGTAGGAGGGCTTATGCTATACACAACATTAGAGCAGGTCAAGATAAGGCTTAAACAATATCACATGGAGACAACCGAAAATGCTAGTGTTGTGGTATGGGATGAATTAGAGGACAATCCGCACATCGAACAGCTTATTGAGCAGGCAAGGCAAGAGATTGTCAACATAAGGAATTATCCGAGCAGTTATACACAAGAGCAAATTGATGATGACTTAGCTAAGTATGAGAGCGTTATCGTCAACCTCACGGTGTATGACCACTCGCAAGCTGGTGAAAGCTTTATGGCAAGTTATTCCGAGAACGGCATTAGCCGTAATTGGGTTGACCGCAATAATCTACTCGCCGGGGTATTTCCTTTTGTTAAGATATTATAAGAAGATTGTGCGTTACCAATATGGTAGCAGGCGGCACACATTAAGGGTGGTGGGCGGTGTGCCATTAACTTATGAAAGGCGGTATATGATGACTATTGAATTATCAACAGCAATCATTATAAGCATATTGTCACTTGGTTTTTCCGTCTTTATCGGGCTAAAGAATAACAAGCGTACAGACACTAAGGATATTGAGGAACGTGTTAAGAATAACACTGAAATCAACATGAAGCTTGACGCAATATCCAGTAACACAACCGAGATTAAGAATGAGGTCACGGAAATGAGAAAAGAGCTTAATTCCCATGACAACCGTATTATCAAGGTTGAAGAAAGCGTTAAGTCGGCTCACCACAGGTTAGATGGGCTTGAAGCAAGAATCAATGGAGACAAGGAGGAGTAACTGATGGATATTACACAGGTATCAACAGTAGTTGCAATCGTTGTAATCACTTACTTAATCGGGTTAGCTGTTAAGGCAATCCCACAGATTAAGGACAACTACATTCCCATAATCGTAGGTATTGCAGGCGGTATCTTAGGTATTATCGGTATGTATGTGATTCCTGATTTCCCGGCAAATGACATTCTCAATGCTATTGCGGTCGGCATAGTGTCGGGGCTGTCAAGCACAGGCGTAAATCAGATTTACAAGCAGGTAAAGAAAGATGCTTGACATTAATAAGCAGAACATGAAGTACTCTCGGCAAGGACAGCGTACAGTTGTTTATGAGACTGACAGTGAAGGCAACATAATCTATGAGGGCTACACTGACAGCGAGGGTAACTTTATTCCGTATCTTGATGACGATGGTAATAAGATACCGCGCATCAAGGAGGAATACATAGGCTATTCACTGCCAGTTGCTTTCAAAGCAAATATCGCCTTTAGCGGCGGCGAAGCACAGGCGGAAGAGTATGGCTTTAACGTGGCAGACTTTGATGCAGTTATGCTGACGGAACGCAACGAGCTACCATTGAGCAAAGGTGATGTTATATGGCTTGATAGTGAAATTGGCTACAAGGACGAGGATAAGGTTCATGTTGACGAGATTACAGCAGATTTCATCGTTGTCGGAGTAAAACCGTCCTTGACTTCCACAAAATACATGCTGAAAGCTCAGGTGAAGTGATGGCAAAGCACAAAATTGTTGTTAATGTATTTTCGCAGAAGTCCATTGAGGACACAATAAAAGGCTTACAGAGCTATCAAGATTATCTGACATATAAATGCCAGCTACTTGCGGAAAAACTGGCGCAAAGAGGCGTTGAGATTGCGAGAGTACAAGTTGCGGAGCTTGACGCAATATTTACAACTGAATTGCTCTCAAGTATTCATTCTGAATACAGAGGGGCGACAAAAAGCGGCGGCGTATGGGCGGTTGTAGCAGACAGCTCACACGCTGTTTTCGTTGAATTTGGAACTGGCGTTATTGGCAAGGCTCAACCGTATAAAGGCACATTACCTGAGGGCGTTGATTGGCAATATGCAAGCGGTAAAACCATTCGACAGCTTGCCGATGGGCGTTATGGTTGGTTTTATAAGGGTAAGGATGGCAACTGGTACTTTACAGAAGGTATGCCGTCAAGACCGTTCATGTACAACACAGCGAATGAGCTTAGGTCAATCGTTATCAGCACAGCAAAGGAGGTATTCAAGGACTAATGGCGAGTGAAAACGCATGGGCGTATGACATTGAAAGCACAATATATTCGATTGTCAAGGCTAAGACATATTCAGCAATCAAGAAGAAATACCCCAACTTGCTGTTTACCGACAAGGGGCAGAGTGACAGTTCACCGACATTCCCAACAGTATACATCCACATGTTGGCACCGACAGAGCAAGGGCGAACGATTGACGGACAATCCATTAACGGCTTACTTGTCACATTTCAAGTTGATGTCACAACTAACACAAGCAGTTCGGATGTGCGTTGGGTGATGAGTGAGATTGCTGAGGTATTCAAGGCTATGCGGTTCGAGGCTAAACCGATGCCGGAAACCTCATACGCAGACAAAATTTACAGAAGCACCGCGCGTTTTAGGCGTGTTATCGGTGCAAATGACAGATTGTTATAACTAAGAGCTTTTTAAGGCTCTTTTTTTATTTTCATTTTTAAGGAGGAATACAAATGGCAGTAGCAGGTATATCTACATTAGGTGTTACGTTTGGTTACGGCACTGAAACAACAGCCGGAACTAAGCCAACAACATTCACACAGCTTACCAGAATTAATACTATTGGGGGAATTACTATTGACCCACAGACCATCGACGCATCAGCACTTGAAGATATGGTAACAAGAAGTATTAAGGGTAGAGCAGATACAGGCGGTACATGGACTGTTACAATCAATCTTACAGACGAGACAGAAGCAGAATGGGAAGCTCTTATGACAACGTATAAAGCTCTTACCGGCGGCAAGAGAATGTGGTTCGAGACGATTTTTAAGGGCTTGACCAAGAGCTTTTTTGTTGTGGCTCAACCGCCAGATGAGATTCCACATCCATCAACAGACCAGAATGGTCTTGCAACAGTTGAAATCAACCTTACAATCGAGGAATACAAAGGACTTGACACAAAGGTGGAGCTTACACCGGGGGAATAGTAAGTCATTCAGCTAATATGGCTGTACTGAATGACGATACAGCCGATGATTACTTGTCGATGTATGGCAAGTAAGTGATTATTTGACAGAGAAGGGCGGTCTACGGACTGCCCCTTTTCCTATGGCAAGCATAGGAGGAAAAGGAGAGCATAATGATAACATTTGATATTGATAACAAGGAATATAAGTTAGAGTTTGGCTTTGATGCCGCAGAAAATAAAGACATCGTGCAGAAGATGTTCGATTATATGACCGGAGCATACATTTATAAGGAGAACGGCAACACAATCACCGCAATGTCTAATGGTGCCGGTAAGATGGTTGCTGATTATAGCGAGGTATGTCACATGGCGTTTTATGCCGGCTGCTTACAGCATAATCAGGTCACTAAGGCAGAAGCTAAGGCTCTGACACGAGAATATATTAAACATAAGAGAAAGACCGACAGCAAGTACGGTTATTATCAGTTATTTGATGACATTAAGAAGTGCATGGAGGACGATGGTTTTTTCGTTTTGAGCGGTCTTCAGGAGACAATCGAGCAGATGAACAAGTCGGCGGCGGAGCAACTGGAGATGATGCAGAAAGCAAAGGAAAAGAAGTAAATTTCCACAAACTGATATGGGAAGAATACTTCCCGCTTGCGTTTTCTATTGGCATAAGCCTTGAGGAATTTAAAAAACTCACACCTAAAACTTTAGGCTATTGCCTAGAGGGTGAGAAGCTTAGACGTAAGGAACGAGACAGGGAAGTATGGCTATGGACAAGACAATACGGCTTGCCAGCTATCATCATCGGCACAAGAGGCGGTGCATGGGGCAAGGATAAGGTTGAATATCCTGAACAGGCTATATATGTTGCACAAGACCCAGTGGAGCAAGAACGGCTTGCAGAACGAAAAAGACAGGAGTTACTTACACAGCTTATGGGTATGCAAGAGAGTTTTGAACGCAATAAGAGAGAAAGAGGCGGTACGGAGTAATCTGTGCCGCTTTTATTTTTATGACGAGGAGGTGAGAGAATGGCAGAAGTTGACAGCTTGGAGATTGGGTTGCAAGCAACCGCCCAAAAAGCAAACACAGCAATAGATAGTCTCATAATCAAGCTTGGCAACCTTGCAACATCACTTGGACGCGTCAATGGCTCTGAGCTTAATACATTGTCAATGAACGTCACCAACCTAAGCACTTCAATGAGAGCTATTACTGACGTGGGTACAGCAAGCTTTACAAGGCTTGCCAAAAACATCACCAAGATAGCAAGTGTTGACAGTTCGGCACTTAATACGGTTGCAAGCTCACTTAATTCCACGGCTAGTGCGTTTAACCAGTTTACAGCGGTGTCTGAAAATGCGGCGCAGATTGGTGAAGTCGCTAAGAACATAGCAAAGCTTGGCAACAAGAGTGTACAGACCTCAATTACGAATATGCCGCAGTTGGCAACTTCACTCACAAACTTACTCACAACGCTTGCGAGTGCACCGACAGTAAGCAATAACGTCATCCAGATGACCAACGCATTAGCGAATTTAGCAAGCCAAGGTTCGAAGGTAGGTTCTGCTTCACGGACAATTCAAAGAAGCCTAAATGGGGTTCACAGAAGCACACAGACGGCAACTAAAAGCACATGGTCACTGGCTAAGGCGTTCGGTAAGTTTTACGCTTCATATTTCATGGTCATACGTGGCATTAAGGGTTTGTGGACTTCGATTGAAAGTACCACGGACTACATAGAAGCATTCAATTACTATGCGGTTGCGTTTGGCAAAATCGGTTCCGAATGGGGCAAAGACTTTGAAAAGTACGGCTATGACAACGCTACGGATTATGCGAACAGCTTTTCAGACAGAGTAAGTGCGTTGCTTGGTAAGCTTTCAGGATTACAGGTTGATGTTGAAGGTGGATTGCTCACGGCAGACGGCGCAAAGAACTTGGGCTTGAATATCCAAGAGGTTACGGAGTTTGCGTCACAGCTTGCTTCGGTAACTAACTCACTCGGACAGACAGGAGAGACAACCACGGCGGTAGCAAAGTCAATGACAATGCTTGCCGGCGATATAAGCTCTCTTTTTAATGTTGACTACTCATCGGTAGCCACCAACTTACAAAGCGGCTTAATCGGTCAATCAAGGGCGTTGTACAAGTATGGTATTGATATTACCAATGCTACACTTGCGACATACGCTTACAACTTAGGTGTTGAAAAATCCATAAGTGAAATGACGCAGATGGAAAAGCAGCAGTTAAGAGTACTTGCTATACTTGACCAGTCTAAGGTTTCATGGGGTGATTTGTCTAATACAATAAGCAGTCCAAGTAACATGATTAGGCAATTCAACACAAATATCAAAGAAACAAGTATGGTTCTCGGGCAGTTGTTTATACCTGTCCTTCAAAAGGTTATGCCTGTTGTCAATGGTACAACAATCGCAATCAAACGTATGCTTGTGGGCGTTGCAAGCCTTATGGGTGTTAAGATTGATTTTGATGCTTTCGGGCAGAACGGTTATAAGGATACCTCTGACGGATTAGAGGATATGGCAGATGGCTATGACGATGTGGCTAAGGCGGCTGACAAGGCACAAAAGGGTGTTCGTGGGTTCGATGAACTTAACGTAATTAGCACTGGCACTGATAAGGGCAAAAGCACAGGCGTAAGCGGTGACGCAATCGACCTCACAGACGAGATTGTCAAGGCTACGGAAGAATATGAAAAGGTATGGAACGATGCTTTTGGCAAGATGGAGAATAAGGCTGAGGCATGGGCGGACAAGGTGCAAGGTTTTTTTGAGCGCATGTTTAAACCGCTTAAAACATGGGGCAGTAAAGTTGACTGGAAAAAGCTCAAAAATGGCTTTAACGGCATTTTGGAATTTGCTAAGAAGTTTACAGTCGGTACAGGCACAGGCTTTTTGGATTTTATCGAGGGTTTATCCAATATTGGTGCGCCTGCTATCAATCTTTTAGGTGGTGCCGTAGAAATATTATTTAAAGCACTTAATTTAGTTCCAGCTCCAGTGTGGCATACATTGGGTGGTGCTTTAGGTGGCGTCGCAACAGCTCTTCTTGCCTTTAAAGCTTATTCTGCTATTGCAAGCGGTATAAATACCGGCTTAGGTAAATTTGCAGATGCAATTTTGAAAATTTCAAGTGCAAAGCCGGTTAGTGTTGGCGAGGGTGTTGGTAAACTTGGTACAGCGATAGCTTCATTGAGCACAGGCGGCTATGTAGTGCTTGCTGTTGGTGCATTGGCAGCGGTGGCAGGAGCTATTATATCTGTTGAACAAGCTTATGACAACATGGTTGATAAATTTGTTGACGCAAGCGTGTTCGACAATCAAGGAACCGCAATAAGCAATATTGCTCAAAGCGTGATTGAGCTTATTGATTCGACCGGCACATCAAGTGAGGACATGACAAACTTTGCTACGGAACTTGAAAGGGTTAACACCAATTTACAAAATGCAAGTGAAGAAGTTGACAACCTTAAATTCCGTTTTGATAATTTAGGGCTTGAAAATGTGACAGATAATGACATTGAGAATATGAAAACAGCTGTCGGTAACTTAGCTTCGGCGTTGCGTGATGATTTGCAAGTAAACTCTGATATGGCATGGCAAGCGTTACAGAATATGTCTAGTCAGACTGCTGAGCAATTAGGTATTGATGTAGGAACCATGACAACTATTTTGTCTCAGTTCAATGCAAAGTTTAATGGCATATACACTGACATGGAAACACAAGCAAATGTCATTTTCGATAAAATACTTAGTGGTACTGCCACACAAGCCGATGTAGACGCTCTCAATTCGCTTCTTGATGACATGAATTATCTGAGTGAAGCGGCAATTAAACGTCAAGTAGAATTAGAAAATACCGTTAGCGACATGATGAATATTAATTTCGGAAGTGTCGAAGAAACCACTAAGGCTATAGCGGATATTACAGAAGCAGGGCAAACAAAGCTCAATGAGGTTGATGAGTATTATAAGAGCCTTATGGACCGAGCAAACGAATGGAAAATATCCACCGAGCGCGCCCTTGAAATAGGCAGAATCACGCCAGAGGAAGCCTCTACATATCTTGATTGGATTAGCCAGTACAAAGAAGCTCAAAGTGCTAACTGGGATGAAGAAAAGAATAATATTACGTCACAGATAAGTACAACTTTCGATTATATTCAGTCACAAGTTGAGAAAGCAGGAGTTGAAGCTTTCCAGAACGCACAAACTAAAGACTGGGGCATTGCCGAACTATTCAAGAATCCTATTCAGGACGTGGCTAAGAGCTTTGACAAAAATACTTTTAAACCAATTTCAGATGCTCTTAGTAAAGGAATGGAAGCTCTTAATATTGAACCATCTAAAGATAATCACCTGTATCAGCGGTGGCTTGAGAATGCTACATTGTCTGAGAATGACGTAAGCGGATGGGCGATGCGAACTGCAAATACTCTTGGTAATGCCATATTAGCCAATTCGGACATTACAACTAAGGCATTTGCGGACATGGCAGGGTATGACGTAAGCGGTTATACGGACGCAATGAAAAAGTATGAGCCGAAGCTTAATAGATTAATGATTGGTGTTGGAGATAGTCTCTTGAATGGTCTTGCTACATCACACGACATTAACAGTCCGTCTAAGGAGTTTGCTAAACTTGCTCTATATGATGTTCTTGGTTACAACCAGGGCATATCGAACAACACAAAACAGTCGTTAAGTGCAATGCAAACTTACGCTGCTAAATTACTTAATGGCTTTCAGCTTGCATTATTAAAACCTATTACCAATATAGGCGTGCAAACAATGAGCGGGTTCCTTAATGGCTTGACCTCAATGGAGCAGTCAGTATACAGCAAGGCAGACGAGATAGCCAAGAACGTAGCAAAGACTATCCAATCAGCCCTTGACATTCACTCACCATCAAGGGTTATGTTTGAGCTTGGTGCCTACACCACAGAGGGATTTAAGGAGGGCATGGAGAGCCTTTACAAGCCGACAGAATTGTCTATTAAGGATTTTGGCTTTGGCATGGTTGAAGCGGTACACCCACAGCAGTTGTACAGCGGTTATGCTGATTACACACCGAGCGTAAGCACATCGACAAGTACCACAACGCAGAACTATTACAACACAAGTTCGAGTGTGGACAATGCCGAGACAAACGCACTGCTGAGAGAGCTTATATCGGCAGTCAAGCAAGGCAGTAAGATTGAGATTGACGGTAAGGCAATCGGTAATGTTGTCCGCAAGGAAGATAGAAGCTACTTTCAGAGGACAGGGCGAGGATTATTCGAGCATTGATTGAGTTGACATACCTCTCATATCGTGTAATAATGAAGTCACTACATTATATGGGAGGTAATATGTTATGGAACAGAATGAAACAAATGCAACTCAAAATCAGGGAAGCGGCGTAGGTGGCGCAATATTGGCTATATTGATTGCAGGAGTAATTATTGCTTCGTTTATTTTAATTTCACAAGACAAAATGGATGTTGCAGTATATGTTATTGCTACTTTTTTGGCGGCAATATGGTTATTTTTAACCATAAGGTTATGTGTTGATGTCCACGCAATCAGAAAGCACCTTGACAGCAAGGAGGGCAGATAATATGAGAAGATTAAAAATCGGAGCAATTATTTTATCTGCCGCATTGATTATGGGCTGTTCATCTAACAACAGTTCGCAAGCTGAATATGATAGCCTTATGGCGGAAAAGCAGTCACTTGAAGCTGAACTGGCAAAGCAAAAAGAGACTACCAGTCAGGAAGCTACCCAAGCTGAAACTACACAAGCACCGACAACTACAGAAAAAGACGCATTGACACAAGAAGTTACAACAGAAGCTGTAAAAACCACTGAACAAGAGAACAGTGACGTTGAGATAGTTGCAGAATATAATATTCCCAGCTATGCTTGTACGTTTCATTTTGTCATTGTAAAGAACAATACGGATAAGACCTTAAATGTTACAGCAAATTCAAAGGCATATACAGCAGATGGCTCACTTGTAAGCGTTGACGATGCTGAATTTGACGCTTTAGGTTCGGGTTGCACATCCATAATAACAGAAATGTTTGATACGGATGCTGAAATTGCTTATTGTGACACCGAAATATCAACAAAAACAGATGGTTGGTACGAATCGGTTATACAGGATTTATCCTACACGGAAACACTCATAAAAGATGGTGCAATATATGAGGTAACTAATAATGGCGATAAAGCAGCAAGGTTTGTTGAAGGCTATGCAATATTTTTTAATGGCAAAGAGCCGGTAGATTGGGACTATACTTATTTTACTGATGATGACAGCGAATTAAAACCGGGGAAATCTATTTCAAAGCAGTTAAGCTGTTCTGAAACTTTTGACCGAGTAGAGTTTTACTTAGACGGAATAAGATAAGCAAGGGGGAGCTGAGAAGCTCCTTTTTGTTTGCGAAAAATATTTTAAAAAAGTGCTTGACTTTTTGTAGCGACAGTATTATATTTATTGTAGCGACAAAAAGAAGAGAGGTGATTAAATGTCGCCAAGAACAGGCAGACCTAAGACTGATAACAACAAAGACACGATGCTTAGAGTTAGACTTGATGATGATATGGTTGAGAAACTGGAAATTGCATCAAGGAATCTGAATATCACAAAATCAGATGTTGTCAGAAATGGTATAGAAAGCGAGTACCAAAGGTCAATAAAAAAATAGAGCGGTTGCTAATGATTTGACGGTCAAGCAACCACTCTAGTACACCAATCCGCAAAGGAATTGATAAATCTATACTATCATTCCTTTTGCGGAAAATCAAGTTTTTTTGGAAAGGAATGGTATGATATAATGAAAGAGCAGATTATCAAGTCAATTATCAGTAATTTAGAACACATCAACTTGCACTTCCTAAAGTGCGTACTGGCATACACGAATGTGTTAGCCGGGAACGAGAAGGGAGGCAATCAGCAATGGAAGAAAACAGAGCAATACTTCACAAGCTGATTGACAGCATAACAAGTGGCGGCACACTGGAATATCTTGCAACTTTTGTAAGATTATTCTTAGAAAAGTGGGGTGACTGATATGGCAGAGCTTGTAAAAATTGAGGGAACAGAGCTGGCAATCCGTGAGTACAACGGACAGAGAGTTGTCACATTCAAGGATATTGACACAGTACATCAGAGACCAAGTGGAACGGCGAGAAAGACTTTCAACAGAAACAGGAGCAGATTTGAGGTAGATAAGCATTATTTTATGCTTCAATTAGGAGCAGAAAATGCTAATGTCCGTTTAACGGACATTAGAAATATCGTTGTACCAAGCAGAGGTATAACAGTATTGACAGAGCGTGGCTATCTGATGTTGGTAAAAGCCTTTACGGATGATTTGTCTTGGAAAGTGCAGGACGAATTGATAAGCGGTTACTTCAAGGCTAAGGCACAGCCGCAGACAGCAGTTGCACCGGTGCAGGTTGAGGACGCCAAGTACAACACAAGCAATACACTGGTGCCTAAGGTCAAGAGTTGGTATATGCGCAACAGAAGCAACCTTGAATGGGTAGCGTACAAGACGAATTGCAAGCTTTCGTACGTTTGCCACAGGCTTTTAAAGCGCATAGGTGAAGAATATGACCTAGATGCGGCAAAGAAAATATACGAAGCGGAAACCGGACACGCACCGCAGTACCCACTTGATATTGTGGACTATTTCCCTCAATTATCGGCAATGGCTACATGGTGGTTGAATGACTTGATTAAAGTGATTGAGGAAGAAAAGTAAAGGAGATTAGCAAGATGAAAAAAGTATTATGGTTCAGCAGACATGAGATGACGGATGAGCAGAGAACAGCATTGGGGGATGTTGACATTGTACAGGTTGACAAAACAATCCAGCACGCAACGGAATTACAGGACGAGATAGCACAGGCAGACATTATCGCTATAGTTGCTCCGATAGGCTTACAGGCAGAGTTTCTGAAGCTTGCAGGCGATAAACCGGTAATAGTAGCAGTTAATGAGCGCACGCTTATCAAGAGCGATGACGATACAGAGAGCAAGGCAGTTTTTAAGTTTGTCAAATGGGAAAGACTGCTAAAAATAGAGGTAGTCAAGGAAGACTACGTTCCGGAATAAAAGAATAACAAATAAGTATAGGAGGCACGTTATGGCAAATCAGAGATTATTTATAACAGAGGATTCTCAGGAAGGAAATGTAGGCAGCTCCATGAGCACCACATATTCCTTTGACAATGGTACCTTGACATTGTTTTGGAAAGGTAAGACAGTGCTTGTTCAGCCAGCTAAGGTTGGAGATGCCTACTTAGTTGAATGCAACGGAGATATTCCAAAAATAATGCCGCTTGCATTACCTCATGGTAATGAAGAAAAAGTAATGTGGCTTTGCGGCTTCAACAAGTACTGTCGTGCTTTATCACACGAAAAGTACGAAGAGATTCTTGCGAAGAATCGCGCGGCAAGATACTGGTGGAACTATAGGGAGTACACACGAAGTGGCGATGGCTGGGTTGTCACTCTGTGCAATCGCCCCGATTTCGGCGGCGTACATCATGTAGTTGCATATATTGAGAAGGGCGCTTCAAAGGCTACTCTTAAAGAGTTTCTGGAAGGCTACTTACAACTGAGATGGTTCTACTTTCCAAAGCCTTTTGTTCAAAAAGTTGTGCATGAGATAGGAATAGAACTGGATTATAAAGATGATGATTTCTAATATACATGAAACAGCACTCTATTTTAGGGTGCTGTTTTTAATTAAAATTGCTTTTACGATTTACTATACTAAAATCTGCATACACTCTGTAAACAAAGCGTAACCTAGATTAGATAAGAATAGTATAGATAAGATTAATATGTATATATATTATATATAAATATATATATTAATAAAAAACAGTAAATTATATAGATAATATAAATGGCAGTCCACAAGGGCTGTCTTTTTTATTAGATAAATTAGACACACGGAGGGATAAGACTATGAACATTGGTAACAGAGTATTTGCGGTTCAGGGCTATGCTGTGACGCAGACCTACGCACGGCACGTTGAAGCTGTCAAGAATGGCGGTTATGCACAGGGAATTGACCTTGTGCCGCAAAAGGACAACAGATACATTCCGAGCAGTATTGTGGCTCATTCGGACGGCACAGTGCTTTATGCTGGCAACGGTGACGGCTATGGCAACGCTGTGTGGATTCTGCATAATGGCAACTATGTGACTGGCTACGGACACATGAGAGAGCTTAGGGTTAAGACGGGTGATGTTGTTAAGCGTGGTGATGTGATTGGCGTTGTTGGCAACACCGGTCATTCAACAGGCATACATCTTCACTTTGAGGTTCGCAAGTACAAGAAACCTTATACTGTCAACGCTAGTGATTTCTGGGGAGCTAACTCCTTTATGAACACGTCCAAGTTTGACTGGGTAGACCCGACACCGTATGTCAACGCTGATTTACCGGGGCAGACGGTACAGGCAACCACAGATAAGTACTATCGTGTACAGGTTGGAGCTTTTGAGAACAAGACTTATGCAATAAACATGGCAAGAGACGTTAGGAGCAAGGGTTACAGTGCGATAATTAAGTACTATGAGGGCAACTACCATGTACAGGTCGGAGCATACGAAGCCTACTGGCGTGCTACGGCAACAAGGCTCAGGCTGTTAGCGTTCGGCTACAAGGGAGCGTTCATTACTAATAAGACAGGACAGGACATAGCATTTTAGCATCTATCATTGATAGGTGCTTTTATTATGCCCTAGAAAGGCGGTAAAGGTGGCATACGGCGGTTTTTTAATTAAGCTGGGAGAATATATCATCCCGCAAAAATTTATCAAGGCTGACAGCTACAAGGCTTATGTGAACATGCAAGACATAGACGATTACCCGGATGCTAACGGCTATCTGCACCGTAACGCCGTGGAATTGAAAGCGCTAAAGGTTGAGTTTGATGTGCGTGCCATGCTGACAGGCAGTGAATTAGAGGAGCTTATGTCGAACATTCGCAACAGTTACACTAATTCAAGGGGTAGAGAGTGTATAATCACAGCTTTTATTCCTGAGTACAACGATTATGTAACGCAAAAAGGCTACCTTGCCGACTTTCAACCGCAGATATACGGCACATACGGTGGAGAGATACATTACAGTTCATTCAGAATGGCATTTATTGGGGGTGTATACGATGGTTGATTACGGTTTACAGAATTTGTTTTACGCCCCTAACGTAGATAAGCAGCTCATTATTGCAACAGATGACGGCTCCGTGACAATTACAAACACGGAGCTGCATCAAGAGAGCTTTGAGCTGACAGAGAGTTTGTGTTCCGAGAGTGAGCTGACATTCGGAGCGTGTGAAGCGGCGGCGGTTAAGTTCACGATTTCAAACATTTTCACGTCACTGAAAAACAAGTGTATAACTGTCAAGATAATCCTTGACGGCAACAGCGATAATCCGTTCATTTTAGGGCGTTATAAAGTTGTGTCTGATAAACCTACGGCAGACCGAATAAAACGCGAGATTGAGGCTTACGATGCGTTGTACGATATGATTAACGCCGATGTGGTTGATTGGTACAACAGTATCTTGCCGACAGCGGACACTTACATCACATTCAAGACTTTCAGAGACAGTTTTTTTGCTCATTTTGGCATCACGCAAAAAGAAATTACTCTTGTCAACGATACTATGACTGTAAGCAGAAGTGTTGACACTGACGAACTTAGCGGCGGTCAAGTCCTCAATGCTATCTGCGAGATTAACGGTTGCTTGGGGCATATCGGCAGAAGTGGGCAATTCGAGTTTGTATACCTTAGCAACACGGCACCTATAACAATCAACAAGAGCTACTACACAAGTGCTGATTATCAAGACTACATTGTGTCACAGATTGACAAGTTGCAAATTAGACAGGACGAGAACGATATAGGAGCTATTGTCGGCACAGGCAGTAACACTTACGTTATTGAGAATAACTTTCTTGTGTACGGCAAGGATGCGGCGACACTAAAGGCTATTGCAACTAATATATTCGACAAGATTAAAGGCATAACGTACCGTCCGGCAGAAATAACAAGCCTCGGCAATCCATGTATCGAAGTTGGCGATGCAGTCAACTTATCAAGCAAGTATGCAGAGATAAACACTTACGTCTTAGAACGCATCCTAAAAGGCATACAAGCCCTTACAGACAGTTATACGGCACAAGGCGAACAATTACGCACCACACAGATAAACAGCTCTAATAAGTCAATTACACAACTTAAAGGTAGAGTGAACCGACTAATCCGTGATGTAGACCAGAACAAAGCGGAAATATCGAATGTTGAAGCCGGATTAAAGAATGAGATAACACAGACCGCATCGGAACTGGATGTAAAGATACAGAGTTTGCAATCGCAGATAGATGGCGAGATAACCGTCATCAACGGTCACGGAGTACCAACACTCTATAATTACCCGGCATACAACTGGGTAGCCGGTCCCAAGGTTGGCAATATACTTGTTGAGGGCACAAAGTTCACTTATTCGGATGAGGTGTATCGTAAACACCAGAGGACATTGTTTTTCGATGAGGATACGGCGACTACATACCGTTTTATAAAAAAGGATGATATGTGGATATGGGAGCCGATAGCCGACACTGAATATTCGGTGATTCAGAAGCAGATAGCAGACCTTAATGTAACTGCACAAGGAATTACTCAGAGCGTTGAGCAACTGTCAACCAAGGTGACGAATGAGTATATCACACAGATTGATGCCAAGACACTTGTAGCGACCACAGCAGACGGAATCAAGGAAGATATATCTAAGACGTATACTACTAGGGATTATGTCAACACACTGAGTGCAGAGTTCAACAGGACAGCAGAGGGACTTACTGCACAGATAAGTGAGGTTAATGAAGCTCTTGATGGTGCCAATGAGGTCTACACCATACAAGGAACCCCAACCTTACAAAATTATCCGGCGTACAACTGGACATCGGGACCAGTGGTGGGTGATAAGCTTACGCAGGGATTGAGGTTTACTTATTCAGACGCAAGCTATAAGAAACACAACAGAGCACTTGTTTATGATGAGGTTGCCGGCAAGACGTACAGGTTCATCAAGAGCGGTGACACATGGGGATTTTCCGATGTTGGCGATACCGAATTTTCGTGGGTCAATAAGAAGTTAGCTGAGTATAAAGCTACGGCAGACGGACTATCTGCTGATTTATCAAAGTTCGAGACTAAGGTTAACTCAGATTACATAACCAAGATTGATGCTCAGGCGAGCATTAAACTCTCAGCGGATGAACTGAAAGAGGACTTTAGCAAGACGATAAGCAATTATTCAACCACTACGCAGATGAACTTAGCGATAAGCAAAAGCGCAGAGGGCATTATGACGAATGTAAGCAAGACTTACGCAACAAAAGGGGTTGTCAGCAGACTGGAAACGTCTATCAAAGCTACGGCAGAAGGGCTAGAAACCAAAGTGTCGAAAGACAAGCTTGTAACCGAAATCAACGCCAGTGCCGAAAAAGTATTGATTTCATCGAGCAAGCTTGATTTAAAGGGGCTTGTCACAATATCGGCATTACAAGAAAGCGGACAGACTGTAATCAATGCTGATAATATAACAACCGGAACAATTAAAGGGCGGCGACTTGAAGCGTGTGCAATGGACGGCGGAGCCATTGCAATAGGGACAAACAACATTGTAATGAATGAAGCGGGACTGTGGGTAATAGGTGAATGTTCAGCAGACAAGCCGGCTTACCAAGTTAATAACAGAGGTGAGATAATGCAATACTGGACAGATGGTATACGCCGATTCTACTCTAACGGTTTAGGCGTGAGCGGAACATGGGTAACACATTTTGATGAATACACTGCATCATCGGATTGGTACAAGATATGCATTGCCGCTAATAATACATCAGATGCACGATACAAGAACACAATCAAAAGTCTGGACGATGAAGAACACATGGAAGAACTTTTTAATAGTCTAAAGCCATCAGCATTTTATTATAACAAAGGCACAGAATACGTGGAAACCCAAAGACACCTGGGCTTCATCGCACAAGACATTGAGAAAGCGATTACAGAAGCAGGAATTGAGGCAGACATGGCATTATTTGACCATATCAACGAGGATAAACTTGGAGTTAATAAGCAAGAGTTAATAGCCCTGTGTGTATGGCAGATTCAAAAATTAAAAGCCCGTGTCAAGGAGCTTGAAATAAATATAGGAGGTGCAGTATGAGTAGTAACTATGACATAAGGATGTTCCGCAATTCGCTGGCATCCTACATTAAGCAGTCACCGATAGAAGCGGAGGTTAAGCTTCTGGTTATGCGTGAACTGACAGCGCAGGCAGAGAAAGACGCAGATACAATGGTCGTCCGTGAAGCAACAGAATTGGAAAAAGCGGCACAGTTAAAAAGAGCTGCTGAGGAAAAAGCAACCCAAAAAGAAAGCGAGGTAGAAGATAATGGCGATTGACTATAACAAGCATAACTGGGCTTACGGCGAGGAGCTTACACCAGATAAGCTTAATAATATTGAGGGCGGTGTTAAGGCAACGGCGGAGGCTGTAAATGAGGTAAATAATAATTTGAGTGCCGAATTAGGCATACATAGTTTAAAATCCGAGAATTGCACAATAACAAGTGGTGGATATGTTGTTATTAACAACGTGGTTATTATAAATATTCGAATTTCGAATGATGGCAGTGGTAAACTTCCTAGCATAAAGGGGTTCCCTAAATACAGTGGAGATAGCAGAGTTGCACTCCCTGCAATGAATTATATAACAACTAAAAACGTAGCTGCAGTTTTACAATACGATGGTACTCTGATATCACATGATACATCTGCGGAGGGGGTAATAATTAGTGGATGCTACATTAAAGAATAATGTTTTACCCTACTTGCAATGCATAGAGCGTTGGGGTGTACGCTGTTGCATTGCCATCGGTAACGCACCACAGATGTAATGTCATAGATTCTGATAATTCGATGCTACGCATAAGGCTTACGTTTGTCTTTACATCGTCAAGTATCACCTGTCCCTTATAGATTTGTGCGATTTCGAACAAATAGTCCGGGCTACCACTTATGACAACATAGGTTGTACTTGATTTGCCATCAACAATTATATATGCATTGCCGAACGGTAGCCATTTACCTTGAGGTAAGGTAATTGTCTGTAATATTACAGCATTATTTTGTATTGAGATGGCTTCAAATTTATCATATACACTTTTTTTAAATGTCCGATAGCTGGCTTAAATTATTATTTACATGGCTACGACATTACACCGTAGCCACATATTTCTCAAAGATATTCCGGGTATGTTCTTCACCTATATAGCTGTAATGCTTGCCGGTAACGCTTTGGTCTTTATGTCCGAGTTATTCTCCGGCATCATGCACCGAACCGCCACGCTTAACAATGTTCGTGGCGGTAGTCTTTCGGAATAGGTGAGGATAAATGCGGCGGTCAATCTTGGCGTTGTCCTCAATGCGTTTAAGGCTTCCTCTGACGGCTTAATCACTCATAGGCTTAAGTTGTTCGGCTTTGGGTGAAAAGCGGCTCATTGGGGCTGTTAGAGCCATTTTTTGACGCAATATAGTCTTTCAAATACTTCGTGGCAACATCATCAAGGTAAATTGTCCTGTAATTCTGCGTATTTTGTCGATTTTTTTGGCACGATTGAGAGTGGGTTGGCATTGATTGTATGCTATTCTTAACATGTTCCTAACTGGAACAACATCAAGCTTCGGCGAGGAGCGGTGTGATTGGCGTTGCACCGTTCCTTGTGCTTGACAATATCGAACTGATGTTCTATAATAGGTACATCGCTACTGGGAAACGTGTGGATTTTGGGAGGGGTAATGTTGGGTAAGGTGAAGTTAAAAGAACGAGCCGAATTAACCAAAGAAGCTATTGACAACAAAGAACAAATCATTAAAATGATAACTAAAATAGAAGATGCAGGCACCCTAGAGTACCTGCATACATTCATCAAACTTTTTTTAGAGAAGTGGGGTTAATCCTCACTTTTCTTTTTTCGAGATAACATAACATCAATCATGCCTAAAATGGTATCTTTATCTCTTTGGTCTAACAAAGAAAATTTCCACATTAAATCAATATCCTTATCGGCTTTGACCGACTTGTCTTTGCGTTCTGGCGAAACATCAAAACCCATAAGCCATGCTTCTGAAACATCCAAAGCCATTCCTAGAATAACTAGCTTTTCTTGGCTTGGTTCGACTTTGCCTGACACATACTGGCTAATATCAGATTTATTCATCTTGATATTGTATTCCTTACAGTATGGTGCAGAAAGAGTAAGAATATCGACTTGCTTCAATCTTCTTTCGCTCATTAGTTTTTTGAGCCTATCTGCGGTTGTCTCTTTCACTTTGGTTTTCCTCCTTTCGTATAACAATATAACACTATTTGAACGAAAGTTCAATACATAAAACTTAAAAAGTAAAAAATGTTGAACTTTCTGTTGACATATGTGCAAAGTGGTGGTATTATACAATCAGTTCAAAACATTGAACTTAAAAACGAGAAAGGAGAGGCAAAGAGAATGGCTTTTAATTACAGCAAGCTAAGAGGACGCATTGTGGAAAAATATGGTAGCCAGTCTGATTTCGCTAAGGCTTTGGGCTGTTCGGAGAGAACATTGTCTTTTAAGATGACAGGCAAAAGACCTTGGAAACAGACAGAAATACTGTCTGCAATAAAGCTGTTAGGGTTAGCAGAAGAGGACATACAGGATTATTTTTTTACGCTTGAAGTTCAAAAGGTTTAACTTTTTGTAGAAAGGAGTAAGAATGGATAAGCAGAGATACAGTATTGTAGACAGTACTGGAAAAGCTGTGATAGTCAAGAAAGATGATGACCGATACATCGGGATTGACGAACTTGCACAGCACATAGCAATGGATGTCATTGACGATTATCAGGACATTATAAATGGCGGTAAGAAGATTGAAGAAACTAACATTGAGCTGTCTATCAAAGTTCTCACCGCCATTACGCCAGTGATTGAAGCTTTTAGAAGCAAGTCTACCTACGGAAAGGGTTGATTGCCGCTTCAATTTTTGCTGATTGCGGTTTTTCAGCTGGCAGGGAGTTTATGATTTCCGAATAGTATTGGACGTACAGTTTCTTGAAATCATCTAAAGAGCCGTTATAACCGCAAATCTTAGCGGTAGCATAAGCAGACACAATTTGTTCAACTGGCAAAGCAAGTCACCTCCTTATTGAATGATAAGGAGATTATAACACAAGAAAGGAGAAGAATGAACGAGTTAATCAAAGTTGACGCTGATGCACAGATTGTATCAGCTAGAGAACTACATGAAGCCCTTGGAGTTGAGAAAAGATTTAGTGCTTGGTTCGAGACAAATTCTCAAGGGTTCGTTGAGGGAGAAGATTTTACAGGTGCGTACCTAAAGGTACAGAGCAATCAGTACGGCGGAGAAAAGGAAATTCAGGACTATAACTTGTCTGTCGATATGGCAAAGCACATCTGCCTTATGAGCAGAACGGATAAAGGTAAGGCTTGCAGGCAATACCTTATAGACGTTGAAAAGGCTTGGAACACGCCAGAGCAGGTAATGGCAAGAGCATTAAAGATTGCTAATCAGACAATAGATAGTTTGAAAGAGAATAACATAAGGCTTATCGAAGCTAACGAGAGAATGAAGCCGAAAGAGATTTTCGCTGATGCTGTGGCTACGAGTAAGACTTCAATTCTTGTCGGAGACTTGGCGAAACTGATATGCCAGAACGGCTATCAGATAGGACAGAAGCGATTGTTTCAGTGGTTAAGAGATAACGGCTATCTTATTAAGAGAAAAGGTGCTGATTGGAATATGCCAACGCAGAAATCTCTTGAATTAGGGCTGTTTGAAATCAAAGAAAGCACACATATTGACGGAAATGGTTGCAATGTTACAACGAGAACTCCTAAAGCTACCGGAAAGGCTCAAATTTATTTTATAAACAAATTTCTAGGAAGCAAGAAAAATGAGGGATTTAACTAATTGTAGATTTGGCAGGCAGATAGCCATAAAACCAGCCGGAAAAAATAAATATGGAAATATTTTGTGGCTATGTAAGTGTGATTGCGGAAATGAACATATCGTTGCAAGCGGGAAGCTAATTCAAGGGAAATCTAAATCGTGTGGTTGTTATGCTAGAGATATTCATGCAAAAGAGCTAAAACAACATGGACTTACCGCAGGTGGGAAACCTCGAACATTTACAATTTGGAATGGAATGAAGTCAAGATGCTATAACCCTAATGCTGTATCATATAAGAACTACGGAGCAAGAGGCATAAAGATATGTGATGAATGGCTGACTTTTGAGAAATTTCATAATTGGGCAATGTCAAATGGATATGCGGACGGATTGGAAATTGACAGAATTGATAATGAAAAGGGATATTACCCTGAGAATTGCAGGTGGGTGAGCAGAACTTTCAATAGAAAGCATCAAAGAAAAACAAGATATTTAGAAATATTTGGCGTGAAGTTGAATATTTCTGAATGGTGCAAAGAGGTAAAGATGTCAAGGAATACCGCATACAAATATTTGAGTAAAAGCGATGAGGCATTTACGAAAGAAATTGAGAAAAGAATCAGAACAGGCAAAGGACAAGTTTATTTTGTTAATAAGTTTTTAGGGAGAGGAGAATGAAATGGCAATCAAAGCATACAAAGGGTTTAAAAAGGATATGACTTGCCGAGGATTTCGGTACGAAGAGGGCAAAGAGTACGAAACCGATAAGGCAGAAGTGTGTGAAACAGGATTCCATGCGTGCGAGTATCCGTTAGACTGTTTTAGTTATTATGCTCCGAGTGAGAGCATATTCCACGAAGTTGAACAGGACGGAGAAATCAGTCGCAAGGATGATGGCGCGAAGCTTGCATCGACCAAGATTAAAATAGGCGCAAAGCTGAATATAGCAGGACTTGTTAAGGCAGCTATCGAATATACGTCAAGCCGAACAAAGAAAGAGGCGGACAGTGAGTCTGACTGCGGAGCGTCCTCAGCAACAGGTTACAAGGGGGCTTCCTCAGCGACGGGATATTACGGGGCTTCCTCAGCGACGGGAGATTACGGGGCTTCCTCAGCGACGGGAAATTACGGGGCTTCCTCAGCGACGGGATATAAAGGGGCTTCCTCAGCGACGGGAGATTACGGGGCTTCCTCAGCGACGGGAAATTGCGGGGCTTCCTCAGCGACGGGATATAAAGGGGCTTCCTCAGCAGAAGATAAAGACAGTATTGCCGTTGCGTGGGGCTATCACGGTAAGGCTAAAGGAGTTATTGGTTCTTATCTTGTATTAGCCGACTGGGAAGGCGATGAAGATAATTACTGGACACGGGATTTATGGACGCTTAAAGGTGCAAAGATGGTAAGAGTTGATGGAGACACTATCAAGGCAGATACGTTCTACACAATGCGTAATGGCGAAGTTATCGAATGCAAGGAGGAGTAATGTCGATTCTAAGCAGTATCTTGTGCGCAATTTGCATATATGTTTCACCGATAGCACCCAACTACATAGAGAAGCCGATATATGGTCCTATTGAGGAAACATCGGACGAATGGCAGACGTTCACGCTTACAGCATATTGCGGTTGTGAGAAGTGTTGTGGGAAGAATGACCGAATAACTGCAACAGGAACTTATGCCGTTGAGGGTGTTACCATAGCGGTAGACCCTACGATTATTCCTTATAGCTCACTGGTAGATATCGAGGGAATCGGAACATTTGTTGCTGAGGACTGCGGCGGTGCAATCAAGGGCAACAGGATTGACATATATTTTGATAACCACGCTGATGCTTTGATGTTCGGTGTGTGGGAAGAATGGAGAGTGAGGGTAAGAGAGTGAAACAGCCAAAAAAATTGACGTATAAGCAGAAAGTTATTGTATCGTCGCACAGGCTTAATGCTGATGACTGGATGTTGGAGAAAGAGACGGATTTTTACTTGTACCTTATGAGTAAAGACGGAGCCAAGAAGAAAATTATAGACAAATTTAAAAGGAGGTAAAACGTGATGGTTATTACAGACTTAAACGCATTAGCGGTAAAAGAGTTGGCTATTGTATGCGAAGCAGAGAAAATGGGAGTGATTATTGAGGACGGCAAGATTACAGGAGCCGTTCAGAAGGAGGACTAAGAGGAATGAATATTAAGCTTTTGAACATGAGGGTTGAGAACTTCATGTGTTACGCAAGTAAGGATTTTGATTTTTACGACATAACAAAGATTATGGCTGAGAATGGCGTAGGTAAATCAACAATAGCCACGGCATATCTGTGGTGCTTGTTTAACTGCGATTATGAGCTAAAGGATAATCCGGTTGTCAGAAGAGAAGTTGCCGGAGTTTCAGTTGATGATATGGATGTATCCGTTGAACTTACACTTGATGTTGACGGAGAAGAAATCACTATGAAGAAAGTGCAGAAGCGTACTTACAGCAAGGATGGCAGCAGTTACAAGGATGATAACGCATACTTTGTCAATGACGTTCGTAAGAATTTAAAGGACTTCAACGCATATCTTGACATTGATATGAGTGTATTCAAGATGTGCAGTAACATTAACGCATTTCTTAATCAGAAACCGGCTGAAATGAGAGAATACTTATTTAGCCTTGTTGAGAATGTGACAGACCTTGATATAGCACGTTCTAAGGCTGAATTAGCCGAGTTAATGCCACTCTTAGAGAAATACACAACAGAAGAATTATCTGCTATGAATAAGGCGACTAAGGCTAAGATTACTAAGGATTTACCTATCCTTGACGGACAGATTAAGGAAAAGGAAAGAGATATTCAGATTAAGTCTGATACAGATACATCTGACCTTGAACTGCTTAGAAATAGCCTTAAAGAGCAGATTGCTAATTGTGTGGCTAAGCAGACCGACAATGACAAGCTGTTAGCTGAATATGATAAGGCTAGTGCCGATATCCTTGATTTGAAGTTTAAGCAGGGAGATTTATCACGCAAGGCCAACGAGGAGAATATTAAGGCTAGGCGAGAGATTGATGTCAAGATTACTGACAAGAAGTTTCTTGTTAGGCAGACAGAAAAGACTATCGGCGAGACAGAGAGCTGTATTGAGCTGTCAAAGAAAACCATTGAGAGTATAACTGGATATCTCGATGCAGAACGCAAGAAGTGGACTGAGGAGAATAACCGCCAGTTCGACGAGAATAGCCTTATCTGCCCTTACTGCGGTAGTGAATACAGCGAGGACAAAAAAGAGCAGTTGAGAGCCGACTTCAAGAAGCACAAGGCAGACACGTTAAAAGCTATCACGGATAACGGAAACCTTTATGCTGACAGACTTAGCAAAGAGAAGAAAACACTTGCAGACCTCGAAGCAGAGTTGCCGGAGCATGAGGAAAGTCTTAGGATGCTGAATACAGCTATCGAAGTTCTTACAGAGCAGTTGACGGAATTGCCGCAGGAGATTGATATTACCAATTCAGAAGAATACAAGGCACTTGCTAATGAGATAGCCGAAAAGGAACAGGCTATTCACAAGGCTAATGACATATCGGCGGTCAAGGCTGAATTAAAGGCACAGGAAAGTGAGCTTAGGCAGCAGTTGTCAGAATGTGAGCGAAAGATAGCTGAAAGTAACACAGAGAGAGACGAACAGCGGCTTGAAGAATTAAGGGCAGAACAGCGTACACAGGAACAGAATAAGACCAATGCTGAAAAAATCCTTGATTTGCTTGATGAACTGGACAAGGCAAAGAATGAAACATTGTCTGACAGTATTAACAGTCATTTCTCATTAGTTAAGTGGAAGTTGTTTGAATTGAACAAGTCGGGTGGTTACAAGTCAGTTTGCATACCGACAGTTGATGGAAAGTCAATTCTTACAACTATGAGTAATAAGGGTAACAGGATTCTTGGTAGGGTTGATATATGTAACTCTATTCAGAAGATTAGTGGTATGTCAGTACCTATTATCTTAGATGATAGTGAGAGCCTTGACAGCATCAATCAGAAGAAAGTTGCTGAAATGGTCGATAGTCAGTTGATTATGCTGATTGTCAATGATAGCGAGAAATTAGAGATTGTGGAGGGATAATTATGGCAAAGAGAAAATTCAAAATAGGGGACAGAGTAACGGTTACAGATAAGAGTGAAGAAGTTTACGGAATGACTGGAACGATAGTTGGTTGCCAAGACATTGATTTTTTAATCCGGTTCGAGAACTGGCACGACGGTCACAACGGCTTCGTACTGAACAGAGACGGTAATGAAAATGATTGCTGGTATGTAGATGAGAATAGCCTCAGCTTGGCTACAGAAACCATTGTGATTTACCGCAATGGCAATATAGTTACAGCTCTTGACAAGTCCACAGGTAAGAGAGCTGAGGCACACTGCAATCCGGCAGATGAATTTGACTTTCGTGTGGGTGCGAAACTCGCATTCAAGCGTTTGACGGAAGATAAAGGCGATAAGCCTGTTGAGGACAATGAAATTAAGGTCGGGGATACGGTTATCGTTGTAAACTTACTTAAAACGTATAGCTCTTACGCCGATTGGACAGGCTTGAAAGAATATATAGGCAACTACGTCCTTGTGAAAAGACCCTTAAAGGACAAGAAGTATATTGTCCGCAATATTGCTAAGCATGATACTTTCGACAGCACACTTGCACTTATTCAGGACTTAGACACAACACAGGTGTTTATAATCGGTATAGATGGAATTGGGAAAGCAAATTAGGAGGGATTGGAAATGGCAGAAACAACAGCAGTAGCAGAAAAGAAAGCATTTACCACATCATTAAGTGAGTGGAGTAATGCAATCACAGGTCTTATCATTGATGACTACAAGTCCTGTGGAATGGATATGGACGATTACGCTAAGGAATGTGCCATGGAAGCCATGACAAGCATTTTTAACCTTGTTAAGAGCAACCCTAAGGTTAATATGGGCAGCCTTGATACAAGCAATTTGAGAGGCATTGTTAAGCGTTGCGCAAGCCTTAAACTTAACGCAAGCGCATATCCGAGAGAATGTTACTTCCAGTTGCGGAATGTGAAGATAGGCACCGACCCGCAGACAGGCAAGGATATATGGCAGCAACAGGTTGAAATGGGAATTGAAGGCGGCGGATATGATTCGCTTTTAACTAACTTTGGCAAGGACGTTAAGCAGGTTTATCCATATTGGATAATCAAAGAGGGAGATAAATACATACCACCTAAACACAAGGGGCTTACCGTGACGGAACCTGAGTGGGAGGAGAACGGTGTTTCGGATAAGGCGGTAAGAGTTGTGTACCCTGTTAAGCTGATGGACGGAACAGTAACTTATCTTTCCGCGGACAGAGACAGCGTTAAGGTTAATCTGTTGGCACATGTTAAGCAGAATATGATGAATGCTACTTTTGGGGTTTGCGAGGACAGATATAAGGCTACGGCAAAGCAGAAGGACGAAATTAAAACAAAAAAAGATGAAGTTCTTAACACTCTTAGAATGTGCAAGACGGTTGATGAAATGCTTGAATGTGAAATTGCAAAACCATTTATCAGCGGTGCTTGGCTTGATACTCCGGAGAGCATGATACAGAGAAAAATGTGCAACAATGCAACGAGGAAATACCCTAAGAATTATGACCCAATGGCAAGACAGGCACAGGTTGAAATGGACGAAGTTTATCAGCTTGCACAGGCTGAGATTGACGAGAACTCTAATACAGTTGAGTTCATAGAAGATAATTCCAGTGCAAGGGCAATAGAAACAACCAAGGAGCAGTCAACAGAGCAGACGGAGTTACCGCCATTTATGACGGCAGAATAGGAGGTTATATGATTACTAGTAACAAGGGAATAGTAACGATTGACGGTAAGGGTGCGGACATTATAGCCGATTGGGGAGTTCTAACCAAAGCGATATATGAAAAAGTGCTCCATGGTGATAAGCAACTCTTTAATATGATACTGAATAAGGCTATTGGATGCCCTGATAAGTGCTCTACCGCTACCAATAGTGATTTTGGTGCAGTTTTAAAGGAAATCATGGAGGGTAAGCATGAGAATAATTAGTCAGGATGGAACAACAGATGTGCCATACGAGCATGTGGCGGTTATCAGGCTTAACAAGAAGATTTACTTCTTTAACAGCAACTTGATTACCGATTCACAGGCGCTTGCGGAGTACTCGACCGAGGAAAAGGCAGAGAAAGCTATGGAAATGTTGAGAGAGCAGCACGAAAAGGTCGCTTTTTTAAAAACGATAATAAATACTGAAAAAGGTACTTCATTCGTAAACTGTTTGTCGGAAACTGTTTTTGATAAGATGACACAGAATTATTTCCAGTTCCCGAAAGATGATGAGGTGGAAGTATGAAAGGGCTAAGAAATTGCCCTATATGTGGTGCTGAAGCTGTTGTTCTTAGAAATGAGCCAGACGGATTTTTTATGGGATATAGTTCTGGCTGTCCGAGATACAGGTTAAACGATGGAGTACACGCAAAGAAGATGTTCTTTCATAATGTAGCCACGAAAGAAAAGGCAATAGAAAAATGGAACGAATATGTTGAGAGGTTTTTGGATGAAGCTTAAATGTATTTCAACTGGCAGTAGCGGTAACTGCTATCTGTTGCACGCAGACAACGGAGAAACGCTTATCCTTGATTGTGGTATCGGCATCAAGGAGATTAAAAAAGGCTTAGATTGGAACATTAAAGATGTTGTGGGTGTGTTATGCACCCATAAACACCTTGACCACAGCAAGTCATTAGACAATTTTAAAAAAATGTCAATACCGGTATTTGCACCCTACCAGAGAAACTATAACAAGAAGAATTATGGCGGATTCACAATTTATCCGTTTCCACTACAGACATTGGACGGGAATTGGACACATACAGACGCAAATGGCGAACCTTGCCCGATATTCGGATTTCTGATTACACACCCAGAAATGGGGAAAATGCTTTACATAACGGATTGTGAAGTTATTAAGTGGCGTTTCAAGGATATAAACCACATTCTCTTAGGCGTGAACTATGACAAGGATTTAGTTGATACTGACAATCCAAAAGCTAATCACGTTTTCAAAGGTCACTTAAGCATTGATACAGCTTGTGATTTTGTTAGGACTAACGATTCAGACAGCTTGCAAAATGTCATAATGTGCCATTTATCGAGTGAAAATGCCGATAAGGATAGTTTTATTGAGAAAATGAAAAATGCTGTAAATGGGGCGAATGTGGACGTTGCGGAACAGGGCAAGAGTTGGATTTTAAGGAAAGGAGATGAACCACCATTTTAAGTAATTGGGATGATATAAAAGAACTGATGGATTGCTTTCCAAGGAGCGTTATTAACCATAATGGAGAGCTTATAGTACATATCGTAAGTAACACATATTTTATTTTAAGAGATTGTAACGACAAGGAAGATGTTAAATGCAAGGTTTTAGAGTGGCTTTCAAGACCTGCTTACAAGACAGAACCATACAGTACAAAGCGAAAAAATGATGAATTTCACAGTTTTATCCTTGCAGGAGTAAATGATTACCTTGGTACAGATTTTTCAGAAAAAGACATGGAGAAGATTTATACATACTTAGGCAATGCTTGCAATCACAAAAAGACATTGAAATTCATTGAAAGTGGCTATGATATGTCGGTTTTGAAAGATTAAAAAATCTTAGTGAGTGTCCGTTTTAGAAAGGAGATTATATGGCTAAATACAAAGATATTTTAGGAAATATAAGAGAGTGTGAGGATAAAACAATAACAATCAGCCTTGAAAGATACAATACTTTGATTATTAAAGAAGCTATTACTGATGGCTTTGTAGAACTCAAGGAAATAGAGAAAAAAAAGAATGATTAAAGGCAGAAAAGTTTACGACCCACTAACTAACACTTACAGTACAGGTTGGTGGATTGTGGATGATAACGGAAATTATTACCCTGTGTGGTAGAAAGGAGCGGAATGGAGAGATTAACAAGTAATAAGCCGACATCTGATATGAATATGCTTGAATTAGCGTATAACAGTTGTTATGCAGATGAAAAATGTAAGGCAAAATACAGGGATTATGAACTTGATATTGATAGCCGAGAGCTTGTCAAAAATCTTGTAAAAGATATGTGCGATGAAGATTTATCCGATATGTCAGATGAAGAATTTGACGACTATATGGGTGAAATGCTGGCGGTTGAAGTGGATAGTCAGATAGGACTGTTAGCCTTGTTTTATCGCAATTTATGGGCTATGGCTGATTTAAGAGAAAAGCTGAAAGAATACGAGGACATAGAAGAACAGGGCAGACTTATCAAGTTGCCTTGTAAGGTGGGTGATATAGCTTATGTAGACAGTGAAACTATCCCTACCAAAAATATGGAATTTGAAGAAGTTAAGGAAATTCCGTTATTCTTTGAAGCAAAGGTTGTTTCATTTAGGCAGAACAGCAACGGCAATTACATCAAGTTGAAAGTAAAGGCTAAATGGTTACATAAATGGGTCGACCCAGATTGCGGTCCTGATTGTGCATATTTTGAAGTAGAAAAGTTTTTTACATATCCGTTATCATCTATTGGTAAAACAGTATTCCTCGCAAAATCCGAAGCGGAAGCAAAACTGAAAGAATTGAGGTGCAACAATGATTGATTGTAATATTTGCAAGTATAAAAACGATTATTGTATAGAATGCAAACACGGAGAGCTGTTCGAGAGGGAAAATGTGCCAGAACCTAAAAAAATATCAGTTAGAAACGGAAAAGAATATTGCGGACATTGTGGTTATTTGTGTGAATATGCCAGAGGATATAAAAAGTTTTATTGTATTAGGTGTGGCGGACTTAATTTAAGAAATTGGAAGAATTGAGAGGTTGAGAAAATGAATGATTTGATTAGTAAATCAAAATTAAAGAATGAATTATCAAAAATTCCATCTGAAATGGGACTAATTAAAAAGGTGTGGGTAATGCAGGCGGTTGATAAGCAAAAAGCACAGGATAGCAACAATACCTGTAACTGCCAGCACAACAACAGTTCAAGAGACAATGAGCCTTGCTGCAGATGTGACAGTAGAATGACTAATGCCGACAGGGTTAGAAATATGTCAGATGAAGAGTTGGCGGAATGGCTTACGAACATGTGCGATATTGAAAGACACGAAGAACCATATAAGTCAATCTATAACCTTGATACCGGGCAGGAAGAAGAAATTCATGACAGTTATGGAGATTTACTGAAGTGGCTTCAATCAGAAGCGGAGGAAATCAGCGTAAGGAGCTAGACGAATGAAATGTTGTCGAGACTGCCCTAACAGAGGTTGTGGGGCGTACCACGATAAATGTGAGAAATACCAGGCGGAAGTGACGAGCAACCGCAAAACTAATGGAGCTCGAATAATTGAGAGTGAAAAGGATAGCATGAGATTTTTGTATCGGGAGAACAAGAAGCTCATGAAAAAATGGGATAAGAAAAGGAGATAAGACATTGAATAAGGTTATCTTAATGGGAAGATTGACGAGAGACCCGGAAATCAGGGTAAGCGTAGCGACAAATATTACAACTGCAAAATTTACACTTGCAGTTGACAGGAAGTACAAAAAGGACGGTGAACAGCAGACGGCGGATTTCATAAGCTGTACGGCGTTCGGCAAAACCGCAGAAAGCATTGAACGGTATCTTCATCAAGGAATCAAGATTGCAGTTGTCGGACGTATTCAGACTGGTAGTTACACTAATAAAGACGGCAATAAGGTGTACACCACAGATGTTGTTGTTGAGGAATACGAGTTTGCGGAGAGTAAGAACGCTAACGGCAGCAGTCCAAGCCAGCCGGTTTCAAATATGTCTGCCCCGGCAATGGCAAGTGACGGCTTCATGAATTTGCCATTGGGTGTAGAAGATACAGGTTTACCCTTTAACTAAGGAGATGAGACAGCATGGCGAAACAAAAGAAATGTAGCACATGTAAATACAGTTGCCGCATAAGCTTCGAAGGCGGTGATAGGTTCTGTCAGTACATATTGATAACCGGGCACAGAAGACCGTGTCCGGGAGGCAATGAATGCACAGTGTATGAGAAAAGCAAGCGACTAAAGGAATACAATTTTGGCGATTGAACTAGGAGGGGATAATTTGGGCATTCTGGAAGCAATTGAAATTCTTCGTGATGAACAAAAACTGCTAATAAATGCAATAGCAGTATACAGTAGCGATTACTTGGGATTGAGCAAAGCGAGGGAAAGAGAGCTTACAATGATAAACAAAAAAAGAATTGAAGCTATTAACATGGCAATCGAAGCACTGGGAGGTAGAGAAGATGAAGTCTAAGAATGGTAATATGAGTGCATTTATTTATGGCAAGCCGACAGGCGGTAGCCGTTACGTTGGAAGCAAGAAGAAGCGTAAGACTACAAGGATTAACAAGAGTAAGAAGGTGGTTTCGTGACAGAGAGCGAAGCAGTAGAAAAACTGAAAAATATGCGATTGTTTATGCAGATTGAGGATGAGAACAACGACTGCAAGTTTACAGAAGATGATTACAAGGCTAACGAAATGGCGATTAAGGCACTTGAAAAGCAGATACCGAAGAAACCTACGAGAATAGAAAGGAGTGCTATGGGATGGGAGTATAAGGACTACTATTGCTCTTGCGGAAAATTCGTAGGACCTGAACCGCACATAAAATCAATATTAGAAAAGGGCGAAGTACCTGTGAAATATTGTGATAATTGTGGTCAGAAGTTGGATTTTGGAGAATGAAGTATGAAAGATTATTAGATTGGAGCGATGAAGAATGAATGAAGAATTAAAACCATGTCCGTTTTGTGGTGGAAAAGCAGAAATTATAATCTTTAATGCTGAATACGGAACGGTGACTGTCGGCTGTACTAACGAAGAGTGCGATATTACTATGGGGAAAGCGTTTTTCACTGACGAAGAAGCTATTCGACACTGGAACAGGAGGGCGAACGATGAGGCTGATTGAAGGAAAAACATTTTACAATAAGCCTTGGTATGGAAGTTATAAATCTATGTTAGAAAGATGCTATAGAGAAAAATCATCAAATTATAATATTTATGGCTGCAGAGGTATAAAAGTTTGCGATGAGTGGAAAAACATTGAAAACTTTGAAAAATGGGTTGAAGAAAGTCATTATAAAAAAGGTCTTACGCTTGACAGAATTGATGTAAACGGAAATTATGAGCCTAGTAATTGTAGATGGGTTGATATGAAAACGCAGTGCAACAACAGAAGAAATACTTTATATATCCAAATTGACAAAGAAATTCATACTATTTCCGAATGGTCGGATATTACTGGTATTAACAGAAGCACATTAAATAATAGGTATTATCGTGGAGATAGAGGTAAAAGACTTATCAGAAAGACGAGGCGAAATATATGGCACGCTTGATTGATGCAGAAAAAATGAATTTTCATTGCAATTATAATGGCGATTGTTCAGGAGATGTATCGCATTGTAAAGAATGTGATAATTATGTATTGGATTATAGAGATATACAAGAACAGCCAACAGCCTATGATGTTGATAAGGTTGTAAAAGAAATTAACGAATGGGCTTTTAATGCAAACATAGATGTTGGCGACGGAACAGTAATGAACCACAACCTCATTGTTAGGGATACGGCAATAGAGATAGTAAAGGCAGGTGCGACAAATGAAAGCTAGACCTAGAAGCACAGTTATGTATATGTTTGGCACGCTATATCCGTGCTATATTTATTGCTATCCGCAGCAGAAATGGGATTATGTCTATAAAGGCGATAAAGTTGAACTTAGGTACAAGAACATGGTTATGACAATAACAACGGACGATTTTAAGGGGCATTGGTTGGAGGTAAATTAAATTAAATGAAAAATAGAATTTGATTGGAGCGATGAGCCATGAATATAACGCAGACAAGGGTTAAGCAGTACAACAGCGTATACAAGACGGTGATTTCAGTTGACGGAGTACCGGTTTGCATCACGCAGGGTAACAAGAAAGCAAGTGATATTGTTTCTTATTTATCAGGTTACGAAGTTGAGATATATGATGGCAAATTAAAACGTCAACTGGACAAGGTTAAAAGCAAAATGAATAGGAGATGAAAGAAAATGGATAATTTAGTCAAGACATTAATTAAAATGCTTAAGGAGAGCAATGCAGGATTTATCTCGACTAAGGTAGGCGAGTACACGATTATTGTTACGGATGACGATGATGGAGCCAAGGCGCTTAATGAAGCTTGGGACAAGTATACGGAGGTGGGAGAAGATGACGATTGATGAGCAGATAGCTTTTTGCGAAGAGAAAAGCAAGAACATCAAGCTCAAAGCGGAGCTACAGACTTTTGTTGATATTGCAGAGAGTTTAAAACGGCTTAGAGAATATAAACGTAGCACTGTAGCACTTTTACTTAATGGCATTTACAATAAGGCTGTCGATGATACAGTTGAAGCCGTGAAAGAAGCCTATGAGTTTGTCGTTATTGAGGAAGAAATTAACGAAATAGGGGAGAAATTAAAGGTAGGTGACAATCCTTGAATAATCAGAACATAGCAAGAGCCAAGGCAATTGAGCAGGAGAATAAGAAAAGACTGTTAAAGGTCAATCCTAAGTCAAATTAAAAGATACCGCCTACTTATCAGCGGTATCCTCTACATAGTTTTGAAGAACAGTAACAATAAGATTGCTTAAACTGCGATTTTGTTTCTTTGCGAGTTCGGACAACTTCTCTTTGAGGGTTTTATCCATATTCACAAGAACACCTGTTTTACCCTTAGAAACTGCCATTGACAAATCCTCCTTTTTGGAGATTGTAACATATATAATTGTTATAGTCAAGTTATATAACTTTCTATTGAATGTTATATATAAAAGTTATATAATAGTTATATAGAAACGGAGGTAGAATTATGGGAAACAGAATTGATTTAACAGGTCAGAGATTTGGAAGATTAGTTGTTTTGGAAAGAGCAGAAGACCATGTTACAAAAAGCGGAAAGAAAGTTAAGCGGTGGAATTGCTTATGCGATTGTGGGAATGAAACTATTGTTTGGCACGGAAACTTGAGAAGTGGAAAAACAACCTCCTGCGGTTGCCTTCACAAAGAAAAAGTGGGAGCAATAAACAGAACTCACGGGCTTTCTGCAAAGCACAGTAGATTATATCCTTTATGGAAGAGTATTAAATACAGATGTTACAACAAAAATGCCAAGAGCTACAAGGATTATGGCGGTAGGGGTATAAAAATGTGTGATGAATGGCTGAATAATCCAAAAACTTTTTGTGATTGGGCAGTTGCTAATGGCTACAAAGAAGAAAAGACAGACAAGTATATAAATGTATTGACAATAGACAGGATAGATGTAAATGGCGATTACTGCCCTGAAAATTGTAGGTTTGTTACAAATGAAGTTCAGGCAAGAAATAAGAGAGATACTATTCCAAATGAAGAAAGATATAGAATTTGCCCTATTTGCAGAAAAAAATATGAAGTTTCATCTAGGAACGGAGCAAAAACTTGTAGTTATGAATGTGGTTTTAAGTTAAGAGCCAAAACGCACCCAAACGCAAAAGATTACACGAAAATCTGTCCTATATGCGGGGAAAGTTTTAATGCAAAAAGAGGAGGTCATTTTAATCAAGCGGTATATTGTAGCGCAAAATGTAGAAATATATCAAATTCTCCAATATGGGAATATAACGGAGAAAAACTCCATGTTGTTGAATGGGCAGAAAGATTAAGGACTACTTCTCATTGTCTATTACATAGAAAGGAATTGGGGTGGGACATTGAAAGAATATTAACTACTCCACTAAGAGGTAAAAATAATGGAAAAACCAAGTCATAAACAGATATACGCAATTAAGACAGAACGAGAGGGCAGAATTAAAAAAATCTGCCCGAACATTCCATATTCAAGCGGTATTTATGTGTTTTATAGGACTGATGAGGCACAAATTCGTCGGGCGTATTGCGGTCAAGCAATCAATTTGTGTGAGAGATGTGCTTCTCATTTAGGTGAATACGACCATATCGCATTAAGCCTTAAAAAGCATGGATTTTATAGTGAGAAAAATCCGTATGGTTGGAAACTGGCATTTAAGACTTGCCCTAAGAGTGAGCTGGACAAAAGAGAGATTGCAACAATTAAGTCATTTGCGGATGATGGCTTCCAGATGTATAACGTGACCGCAGGCAGCCAATCAATAGGAAAACTCGTGACAGGGCAATATAAACAGCCTAAGACCTACACACAGGGCATACAGCAGGGAAGAAAGAACCTTGCAAGGGAATTATCCAATATAGCAGAAAAACACCTTAAAATCGAAATTAGAGACGATAAGAAGTGCAATAAAATATCGCAGAAACAGTATGAGAAGTTTATGGATTTATTGAAAGTGGGTGAAAGCGAATGAGTGATATTCCTATTGGTGCATACACATTTTCGGATTCTTATTTGAAAAACCTTAAGAAAGTTGAGTTGATAGAGCATTACAGAACACTGGAGAAAAATTGGTTCAATGAAATTAAATCAAGCAATATTCAAATGGATAATTCAAAGAAACTGCTTAAAGAAGAATATAACAAGGCTGTTGATGATTTGACTTCTAACATCACCGAACGCTTTTTCGGAATGGCTATGTCAAGCGGATTACCAACCGAGGGTGCAACTTGGGAAAATGCCATAAGACAAGTAAAGCAGATAGCAGAAAAGCTGAAAGGAGACAAAACAGAATGAAGATTTTAAGTAAGAAGAAATGTGAAGAAATCTTAAAAAGAATTACTGCAAATGAAATTATTCAGACTGAATACGGACTGCACGATATGGAAGCAGAAACAAAAGCGACAGAAAATAGAGCAGAAATAGCTTTTATTGTCGGTGGCATTAAAGGAATGAATAAGGTGCAGAACACATTAAGAAAAAGGTATAACAATAACAATAACTAAAAATTAAAGAAAGGAATAGGTTGCCCGGACATAAAACCGAGATTTCAAACGAAAAAGGAGATTAAGTGATGGCAGACAAGAGAATGTTCTCAAAAAAGTTAATAGATTCGGATGCGTTCCTTGATATGCCAATATCGGCGCAGGGTTTATTTTTTCACTTGTGCATGAGAGCGGATGATGACGGTTTTGTGGATGCACCTAAGAGGATTGCGAGGGAATGTCAGGCGTCAAGCGAGGACTTGCAGATGTTGATTGACAAGCGGTATATTCTGACGTTCCCTAACTCTAACGTCATTGTAATTAAGCATTGGCGGCTACATAACACCATACCTAAGGACAGATATAAGCCAACGCTGTACACGGAGGAAAAATCGCAGATAGGTGTTAAGCCTAACGGAGCCTACACAGATGACCCGGCTAAGATGGTGAGTATGAGCACAACCCAAAGCTCAACACCAAGGACAAAGAACACGTTTAACAAGTTTTCACAGAGAGGATATACGGACGAACAATTCAAAGAGATGGAGCGAAAAATAATACAGAAAGGAGATAAAGACGGTGGCTAACGAAATATATTATAAACGCAAGGCGAACCATGAATGTACATATTGTGGAGCTAAACTGCCAGACAATTACAAGCTTTCAAAGTGCGAAAATTGCTTGAAAACTGATAGTGAAATGACTAAATACGCAAGGAAAATAGCACTGAAAGCAGGATTATGTACAATATGCAAGACAAGGAAAGCACGCCCAGGCAGAGTAACTTGCGAAATATGCGGACGAAAGAAATCAGACGAGGTTATGGCACGACGAAAGCGGCTTAAGGCACAAGGGTTGTGTACTATGTGCGGGAAAGTGCCGCGCACAGAAAGCTCCTGCCTATGCGAGGAGTGCAAAATCAAATGGAGGGGGTATAACTATTGATGGCAACGACAATAGCTTTTTTGACCGGAACGATATTATCGGCTATGGCAACATTTCTGATAGTGGGAGCAAGTAAAAACAATGCAATCATTGAAGCATACGAAGAGGGTTACAGAGCTGGGTTAAATGCAGCCGGAAACGGAGTAAAATATGACGAGGTTCGCTGACAATCTCCGGGTGCTTATGGCACGGCAAAAGGTGTCGCAGTTTAAGCTTGCTAGTGATTTAGGCTTGTCTCAGGCACAGGTGAGCAAGTATTTATGTCGCAAAACATACCCTAGACCGCATACGTTAGATAAGATAGCAACGTACTTTAATGTGAGTACTGATGAATTGGAATGCGAAAGAATGTGAGGAGTGACAGACAATGGCTAAGAGCGACAAGAAGATACACGAATATAGAATGTCGGGTGCGGCGTGGATATTAGATGTTGCACAGAAATACGGCATTGACGAAGCAGTTAAGGAGTTGAAGCAGAGGAACGCTGAGTTTATTCCGCTTAAAGTATCACATGAAGAATTAGAAGCATGTACACGAAGAATAAAGAACAATGTTGTTGATTCTATATGTCTGTTATCAGCGGTCACGCTCCGAGATGAGTTTGACTTCGGGCGTTCAAGATTAAACCGATTTATGGATAGGTTTAATAGCAAGGCAGAATGCCTTGCCGATGACGATGTGAGTTGGGCGGACATGAGACAGACCATGCGTGAAGAGTGCGGCTTGGACTTTAACTGGCGAAGAAAAGAGAGAGAATAGGAGGAATAACGGCTTATGAAGCTGTCGAAGCTGACTAAGCCGGAGCTTGATAAAATTATTAACAACGCCAACTTCACAGAAGAAGAGATTGAAGTTTTTAAACTTCTTGCAAGAGGTAAAACGATAACGGAGATTGCACAACAAGTATCGGTATGCAATCGTACAGTGAACAGGCGAATTGAAAGAATTAAGTCAAAAATCAGCAGATTGGAGGGGTAATCATGGTGATTGTGACACAGAATGGTAAGGAAATCAAGGCAGGTGAAATCAAATTGCCGGACAAGACTAAAGAGCTGATTGCATCAATAATTGACAATCAGTAAGCATAAGAGTAAAATGTGCCGTAACGCGATAAGTACGGCACATTCTTTTTAAAGGAGGTTAAACAATGGAATGTGTTGCGTACATGAGAGTATCAACGGAAAAGCAAGCCGAAGAAGGCAACGGGCTGGAAAGCCAAAAAAGAGATATTCTTGACTACTGCTCCAAGAACGAACTGATTGTGACAGATTGGTATGTTGACGATGGCTACACCGGAACGAATATGAACCGCCCTGAGCTTCAAAGGCTTGTTGCTGACTGTAAGCATAAGAGGATATCTTGCGTAGTGGCTTTTAAGCTCGACAGATTATCAAGGAATATGATTGACGGTCTATATATGATTGAGAAGATATTCCAGCCAAACGGCGTACAGTTCAAGTGCGTACATGATAGCGTAAGCTACGACAGCCCGATGGAACAGGCATATACTCAGATGATGGCGGTATTTGCACAGCTTGACAAGAATACAATGATGTTGCGTATGCGTGGCGGTATGCTTGAACGTGTCAAGCAAGGTTACTGGATGGGCGGTGGCAATCTGCCTTATTGCTACAGCTATGACAAGGATAGTGGAATCTTAATCCCTATTGCAGAACGCAAAGAACAGGCAAATAAGGCACTTGAATTGTATATAAGTGGATATTCGGATGCGATGATATGCGAAATATGCGGATATAAAGGAGAGCGTGTTGTCAATCGTATACTTACAAGTACTGTCAACATCGGCATGATACCATACAAGGGCAAGATATATCAAGGTTTGCATGAGCCTATATTCGATAAGGAACGGTTTGAGCTTGCTCAACAGTTGAGAAAATCCCGAAGTCTTAATAAGGCAAGCTGTATAACCGAACCGAACCTATTGACCGGGCTGTGTTATTGCGGTGTGTGTGGATGTGCCATGCGATATCAGAAGTGGACGCACGGAAAGCACAAGATATATTGCATGTCAAGAAATAAGGCTATGTCTTATCTGCCAAACCACAACCCGGACTGCAATAATTCACTTGAATGGGCGGATGATATAGAGGAGCAAGTCGAGAAAGAAATGCTTAAAATATCGCTTGACTTATCATCGTACAAGCCTAAGGAGAAGGAAACAAAGCTTGATATTATGCAGTCACAGCTTGACAAGGAACAGGCAAAATTAAAAAGGCTTTACGGCTTGTATGCGGATGGCAACGACACAGTGTTGAGCATGATTAAAGAGCTTGAAGCAAATATATCCGCGATTAAGGAGAATATATCGGAAGAACGGAAAAACTTTTCCGTCAAGCAAAAGAACACTATCGTATATGATGAAATAAAAAAACTTGCCGATGTTTGGGACAGCATCGACAAGAAACAAAAAAATATGATATTAAAAACTATAATTGACAAGGTAATCATTGTCAATGGCAATATTGAGATACAGTTAAAGAATTTTTAGCACTTACTGTATGCGGTTCCTA
>ERZ840371.322-NODE-322-length-60162-cov-5.487697_pt1 | contig 60162 bp, 57 predicted proteins | sample MGYA00519937_ERZ840371 | MGnify/ENA primary metagenome ERZ840371 (study PRJEB31850, sample SAMEA3708873) | human gut metagenome | biome: human gut; feature: human-associated habitat; material: faeces | place: China | collected 2014 ... | reverse complement strand
TTAATCGACGAGCTCACGCTGGCTCTTCTTTACCTGACTTCCTTTACCGAAGAAGATAAGCCGGAAGTTCGTATGTCCTGGAAAAGCCATGACTGGACCGCAATGGATCGATTAGTTGAGGACGGCTTCATCGAAAAACCAAAATGCATGCGTAAACATTCTCGAGTCCTCACAAACGATGGCATTGAAAAAGCCAAGGAACTCTTGGACCGTCTAGGCCCCTCCCTTGGCTTTGCAAAAAAGGACTGGCAGGATTAGTACCGCAGGTTCTCAGCCTTCGGAAACGAGACCGCTTAGACCATCGCAACTTCCGGCTCGAGTTTAACGCCGAAACAGTTCTTGACGCGCAGCCGCACGTCCTGCGCCATTGCGTAGATGTCTTCGCCGGTCGCCTGCCCATAATTCACGAGAACAAGCGGCTGCTTTTCCCATACGCCGACGTCGCCCATGCGATAACCGCGGAGACCCGCGTTGTCGATCAGCCATGCCGCAGACAGCTTGAAACGGCCTCCGGCCAAAGGATAAGAAACCAAAGACGGGTTCGTGCGAAGAAGACTTGTAAAGGTCTCCCTGTCGACAACAGGATTCTTAAAGAAGCTTCCGGCGTTTCCGAACTTCACCGGCGAGGGAAGTTTTCTGCGGCGCAGCGAAATCACGCAGGAATAGACGTCCTGAGGGGAAAGTTCGGGGAAGCTGTTGATCTCGATCTCTTCGGCAAGCGCTTTGTAAGAAGTATTGGGAACCCAATTTTTGGAGAGCTTAAACGTAACCGCAGTGATGACTAAATGACGATTCTCCGGCTTTTTGAATGTCGAATGACGATAGCCGAAGTCACATTCTTCATTCGTCAGCGTCAGCAGCTCGCCGGAATTCATATCAAAGCACTCGACGGATTCAATAAATTCAGCTGCTTCTAAGCCGTATGCACCGATATTTTGAATCGGAGCCGCCCCGACGGTGCCGGGAATGTAAGCGAGGTTCTCAAGACCGGGCATTCCGGCATCAAGCATCTTGCGGACGAAACTGTGCCAGATTTCTCCGGCGCCGGCGCGAACAAAGTAATGCTCTTCGTCCTCCTTAATCTTCTCAAAACCGGGAATCATCATCCGCAGCAGAAAGCCGGGATAGTCATCCCTAAACAAAACATTGGAGCCGCCTCCGATGACCATAAAGTCCTGAGGCTGCTGGTGGATATGTTCTCTTGCCTGTTTTAAATCCTCAATGGAACGGATCTCGGCAAAGTTCCTCGCTTTTGCGTCAACACCGAAGGTATTGAGCTTTTTAATTTGTTCGTCAGTCTTGAGCTCCATAAGAAGGCTCCAAAATTACTCTACTCTTTTGAGACGTTCTTCAATCTTATTCAAAATCGATTCTTCATCCATACCGCATTCTTGGTAAAGATGTAAGTTATCTCCCTGCTGGATGAAACGATCGGGGATCCCGATCTGAAGGACATCCGCAAGAAGACCTTTTGCGGCTAAAACTTCAAGGCACGCATCACCGGCGCCGCCGATGATGACATTTTCCTCCAGAGTCACTAAAAGATCATTATTTTTTGCAGCTTCTTCGATCGCATCAGCGTCGACCGGCTTCACGAAACGCATGTCGTACACGGTGGCATCAATTTTTTCAGCAACCGCTTTTGCCTCCGCAAGCATGCTTCCGAAAGCCAGCATCGCAACTCTGGAACCCTTCGGCGCAGTTCCGGTGCGCACTCGGCGAGCCTTGCCGAGCGGAAGTTGATGCATTTCCTTCTCAACCGGTACGCCGGGTCCTTTGCCTCTCGGATAACGAACAATAGCCGGATGATCTAGCTTATAACCCGTGTAAAGCATCTGGCGGCATTCGTTCTCATCTGAGGGCGCCATGATGACAAGGTTCGGAATGCAGCGCAGGAACGAAAGATCAAAGGAACCGTGGTGCGTTGCACCGTCTGCCCCGACCAGACCGCCGCGGTCCAGGGGAAACAGAACCGGAAGATCCTGAATGGCCACGTCGTGAACGATTTGGTCAAAAGCTCTTTGAGAAAAAGTCGAATAGAAAGTGCAAACGGGTTTCAGTCCCTCGGCAGCGAGGCCACCTGCAAATGTAGCAGCATGCTGCTCGGCAATCGCGACGTCAAAGAAGCGGCTCGGAAACTCTTTAGCAAAAGCGACTAAGCCTGAACCTTCCTTCATCGCAGGTGTAATTGCGATGACGCGGGGATCCTTACGCGCAATGTCCAGCAGCCAATCGCTGAAAACTTCCGTATACGTCTTTGCATGCGAAGACGGAACAATACCTTTGCTTGAATCAAACGGCGAGATACCGTGATACTTGGTCGGATTGTCGACAGCCGGCGCATAACCGTGGCCCTTTTGCGTCACAACGTGAAGCACCAGCGGTCCGTTGAGCTGTTTCATGTTCTGAAGCACCGGAATCAGCACTTCGAGGTCATGTCCGTCAATCGGACCGTGGTAGTTCATCCCGAATTCTTCAAACAGCGTGGAGTGCGGAGCAACCATGCCCTTGCTGTACTCTTCGGCCCGTTTGGTCAAATCGAAAAGTTTCGGAAACGGACGCACAATCGCTTTACCGATGTCTCGCGCCTGAGCGTAGAACTGTCCGCTCATCAGCTGTGTAAAGTGATTCTTTAAGGCTCCGACCGGAGGAGAAATGGAACAGTCATTATCATTGAGGATCACCAGCAGGCGAAGGTCCTTCATGTCGCCCGCGCAATTTAAGGCCTCAAACACCATACCTGCGGTCATTGCACCGTCGCCGATCACTGCGATGTGACTCCGATCCTTCTTTCCTAAGGTCTTTGCCGCGACGGCCATACCTAAAATCGCAGAGATGGAAGTTGACGAGTGTCCTGTCCCGAAACAGTCATAGGGACTTTCCGAACGCTTCGGAAATCCCGACAGGCCTTTGTACTGGCGCAGTGTCGGCATTCGGTCCCGACGTCCTGTCAGGATCTTATGTGCATAAGCCTGATGGCCGACGTCCCAAACTAATCGATCTTCCGGCGTATCAAAAACATAATGAATGGCGATAGCCAGCTCGACGGTTCCCAAAGAAGACGAAAGGTGTCCGCCCGTCTTGGAAACGTTATCGATAATGAAAGTACGAAGTTCGTTTGCAAGCTGTTTTAACTCCGGCATCGACAATTTCTTTAAATCGGCCGGAGAATTAATAGTTTCGAGAATGGTAGTCATCGCTGCTTACTTCTTAGTGAGTCCTTCTGATGATGAAATCAGCGATTTCGATTAAGCGCTCTTTGCCGCTCAGACCTTCGCTGAGCCCTTCAACGGCTTTGGCGGCAACTAAATATTGTTCTTCAGCAAGTTCTTTGGCTTTTTCCAGGCCAAGCAGGCTGACGTAAGTCGGTTTATCTTCTAAAGCATCCTTACCGGCTGTTTTACCAAGCTCAGCCGTATCGCCGACGACATCCAAAATGTCATCGACGATTTGGAAAGCCAAACCGATAGCATTTCCATAAACCTCAAGCTGCGAAAGATCGTGCTGTGAAGGAGTCTTTTTTCCGGCAAACGCACCCAGAAGTATGGAGGCCTTAAGGAGCGCCCCCGTTTTCATCGAGTGCATTAGGCGCAGCTCTTCAATCGTCATCTTCTGATTGCCGACGACGCTCAGGTCAATCGCTTGCCCTCCGCACATGCCTCGCGTGGAAGATGCGTAGGCCAAAAGCTCGAGGAGCTTAATTCTCTGCTCAGCAGGCAGCTTCGTTCTGACTAAGAACAGAAAGGCTTCCGGCTGGAGTGCATCGCCTGCAAGCATGGCCACTGCTTCACCAAAAGCCGCATGAGTAGTGGGCTTACCGTGGCGCAGTATGTCGTTATCCATGCACGGCAGATCATCGTGAATCAAGGAATAAGAATGGACGCATTCAACAGCTAAGGCCGTAAGGTCCAGGTTTTCGGGATCGGCATCAAATATTTGTCCGACGGCATAAACAAGCAGCGGACGCACGCGCTTACCTCCTCCGATGACGGAGTAGCGCATAGCCGAATGGAGTTTTTGGGGAATAAGAGCTTCCTGAGGAAGATTATTTTCAGCTGCTTTTTCAACCCTCTGCTGGCAAGCCTTTACCCAATCTTTAAAAGCAACAGTCATAACTTCTTAGAAAGGGATATCGTCGTCATTTCGACGGGAACGGCGGCTTACCGGGGTTTCTTCAGGTTCGTCATCATCCTGCTGATTGCCGAACTTTTGATCCAGTTCACGTACTCTGTCTTCTGCGCGCTTTAACAAGTCATTGCAGTGTTTGCGCAGTTCAGAGCCGCGGGCATAAGCTTCAACAGATTCTTCCAGAGGCAGACCGCCTTGAGACAGGCGCTGCGACAAGGCTTCCAGTTCCTTAAGAGCTTCTTCAAAAGACAGAGAAGAAATTTCAGGGGCCTTTTCTCCCATTTCCGATAATCCTTATATTTGTTTGTATCATGAGCATTTTCGCTCATTTAGACGTTAGCGAACAACTTTTTGACAATCCTACAGGCATATCTCGGTATTTAAGCCCTTTTCACTCAAGCTGAGGCGTCAAACATGAGATTTTGAGCCTATTTGCACAAAAATCGTTCAAGCGCTCAAGTGTACTCATTCATTGCCGCCTTACCTTCAAATATTTGTAATGAAGCCTAAAATCGAGGAATCGTTTAACAGAGGTGTTTCATGATTTTCACAACTTTAATTGAGCCTCGTGAGCTGCATGCTTTCATGCTGAATCAAAAAGTCAGCGGAAACCGTAACATCATCATTCTTGACTGCTCCTGCAGCATTCCCGATCCGGAGCTCGGTATCAAGCTTTACGCCAAGGAGCACATTCCGGGCGCTGTACTCGTAGACTTTGACCGCTATGTCACCGGAAAAGTAGCGCAGGGAACCGGACGCCATCCGATGCCGGGCAGAGAAACATTCCGCCAATCCATGGAATATTTCGGCATCCGTCCCGATCGTCAGGTTGTTCTTTATGATCAGGGCGGCCTCGGCTTTGCAACACGCTTTTGGTATGAGCTCCGCTGGCTGGGCCTGGAAAATGTCTGCGTCCTAGACGGTGGCATGACCGCTTGGAAAGAAGAAAATCTACCGGTAACGGACAAGCCGACAGAGCCGTTAAAGGACGGAAAGATTCCTGAGCTTGAGCCGCTCGAAGTCCCCGTTCCGATGGAAACCGTTCAGGACAATTTGAAGACGAAGGAATACTTAGAAGTGGACGCACGCCCTGCTCTACGCTTCCAGGGCATAGGCGAAACGATCGACCACAAAGCCGGCCACATTCCCGGCGCTGTCAACCGCCCGGGTTCCGAGAACTTTCTTCCCGATGGAAGATTCAAACCTGCCCCTGTTCTGCGTGAGGAATTTCTGAAGCTGCTGGACGGCCGCGCACCGGACAAAGTGATCAATTCCTGCGGTTCAGGTGTCAATGCTTCCGCGAACCTCTTTGCAATGGATTTAAGCGGTCTTTACGGATCGAAACTTTATGTTGGCTCATGGAGCCAGTGGATTGACGATGACGCTAATCCGGTAGCAACCGGAAAGTAATTGTCTAATAATTAAAGCCGCTCCGAATCAAAGTAATGATTGAGAGCGGCTTTTTTGCGTCTGATGACTGCTTCAGATCAATGTTCGTGCAGACCTCCGGTTGCCAAAACAGCCATGGCGACACCGATCAGAATGAAGAATAACTGAACGTAAAAACGTTCCGGTTTTTCCTGATGAGCAATTTCCGGCATCAGGTCAGACAGAGCAATGTAAATAAAGCTCGCTGCCGCGATGGCAAATGCATAAGGAACCATCCATTCGACTCGGTCTAAGAGGAAGTAGCCTGCGATACCGCCGAGCATGGAAGTAAGGCCGGAAATTACGTTCCAAAGGAGCGCTTTTGAGCGTTCAAATCCCGAATGAAGCAGAACCATAAAGTCGCCTACTTCCTGCGGAATCTCGTGCGCCAAAATCGCCAAGGCCGTCACCCAGCCAAGGCCCGAGCTCACCATAAAGGCGCTGGCAATCAAAATACCGTCGGTAAAGTTATGGAATGCATCCCCGATCAAGATGGCGTTGCCGGCGCCGGAACTTCTCTTTTGGCTTCCTTTGATGTACTCGGAAATGGTGTGTTCCGGAGGGTTCACATGACCGTGATGCTGATGACTCAGAGCGAACTCAAGACAGAACAAAAATAAAACGCTGACCAGCAGCGTCCAGCCGACCGAAACCGCATTCTCGTGAATCTCAAAGGCTTCAGGAAGCAAATGCGTAAAGGCTACTGTCAGCAAAAGACCGGCCGAAATACAGAGCATCTTGCTCATGTACCGGTCAAGAAACTTAAAGCTGATCAGTCCCGCTAAAACAATGGACAAAATCGACGACAAAAGCGTCGCCGCAAGAATTTGCAAAAGAGTCGTCATCTCAATCCTTCTCCGAGACGATTAATCTAAAACAATCGGAGAAACAAATTCAAAAAGGAAGGCTATTTCGAGCTCGTATGAGAACCGAGATAAAAATTCTCGTCCCAAGAGCGGCGGAAGGACTGTTCAACCGAAAGCGGAGGAGTCCAGCCGAGAACCAGCTGAGCTTTATGAATGTCGGCCACTTGGCTCTGGAAGAAGAACTCTTCCCAAGCCTGACGTCCGATGTAACTGTTAAACAGTCGGACAAGGATCGGCGGAAATGGCCACAGCAGACACGGCCGATGGTGCGTTTTAGCCAGCAGCTTAAAAATATTGAGCGTCGAAAGATCGACACCGTCACTAACCAAGAAGGTTTCGTTGGCGGCATCCGGATGTGTCGCGCAGCAAATAAGAAAATCAACAAGGTTGTCGATTCCGACTAAAGAACGGTGGTTTCTCTTGCAGGATCTCAGCGGAAGCGGCAGACAGTAATCCACCATGATCTTGACTTCGCCGAAGAGGTTTTGGCAGTCGGGACCGTAAATCAGCGGAGGACGGACGATCACAATTTCCATGCCCGTCTCTTCGCCGACACGAGTCAGTTCTTTTTCTGCTTCCAGGAGCGCTTTGCCGATCGGAGACTTCGGCCGAGGCAAAGAGTCAGCATAGAAACGTTTCCCGGCCGGGGTCTCGGGACCGTTCACCTGCAGAGAACTTAGGAAAATGAAACGGCTGATGCCGGCGCGGTGCGCTTCGCGCGCCATGTGAACCGTCCCTAAGACATTAATTCTGTGCAGCGCAGCTTCGTCGAGCCAGCCCTCGTGACCGCGCATCGAACCGCGGGAAGCGCAATGGATCAGGACGTCGCAGCCTTTAAAGGCTTCAACGTAGTCCAGACTTTCTTCCAGGCTTCCGAGCCGAACCGTCTCAAAGGACTTGGAATTAAGAATCGAACCTCTGCGGGCAGCTGCCCGCACGGTAAATTCTTTTTTCCGATTCAACAAAGCCAGCACCAAGGCGTTTCCGATATAGCCGTTGGAGCCGGTCACCAAAATCTTTTTCATATAAATTTAACGCTGCACAACTTCTTTAGTGTAATTCCTTCTTGGCCATTGGTATTAATGATTTTGTCGATTAGCGGCCGAATTCATAACATCAATGTTTTTTTTGAGATGTCAGAGACTTCCAGTCTTACTTTTGGATGATTAGACTGTTATATTTCCTTGGATTATTCTCAAACTAAAGATTTTTAAAGGACGCGATAATGGATTTCGTAAAGCTTTCCGAACAGCGTTTTACCGCTAAAAAATTCGATGTCAACAAAAAGATTCCTCGTGATGACGTCGAAAAATTAAAGACAATTCTTCAGCTCTCTCCTTCTTCCGTCAACAGCCAGCCTTGGGTCTTCCTTTGGGGCACAAGCGACAATTCCAAGAAACGCGTTCGTCCGGCAATTGCCGACTTCAACTGGAACCGCATCGACACTTGCTCCGACTTTATCGTGACGCCGTCAGAAAGGGTTTGGACGACAAATTCCAGCACACCCTTCTCGACCAGGAAATCAAAGACGGCCGCATTGCCAACGAAGAAATTGCCAAAGAATGCTTCGAATCCAGAAAATTCTTTATTGATCTGCGTGAACGTACCGGCCAAACTCTCAACTGGGAAACTAAGCAGGCCTATATCGCAATGACAGCATTGCTTTACGGCGCCGCCTCCCTCGGCATTGATTCCACACCGATCGAAGGTTTCGATGAAGACAAGATGGATAAACTCCTGAATCTTGATAACTACGGTGTGCATTCCGTCCTCGTCGTGACCTTGGGCTACGACGCCGAAGACGACCACAACCGTACTCGTCCGAAGTCTCGTCTGGAACAGAGCAAGATCTTCTTCGATCTGGATAAGTTCCCAGGCTAATATATAGATCAACCGCATGCAGCCGCCTTTCGAGGCGGCTTTGTTTTGTCCGGAACTGCGGTTCTCGGACAATTGAGATACGCCGTCATGCTCGTTTTCTCGACTTTCTTTGAACGCGAGCCTTTTAGATAATAAGTTCACCACTTTCACCCAAGGATTTGATGTTGTTTAGGAAACTCTGGCTTTCTTTATGCGCCGGCGCGCTGCTGGCGGCTCATCCGCTTCAGGCGGAGGAACCGACTCAGCTTCGGGAAGTCAGAGTCGCCTACATCGGAATCCTGCCGTCTGAAACCACTGAGCACGCCGTCTACCCTACTTTCGATTTTCTAAAGTCACAGCTCGGGCACAAATACCGATTCAAGCTTTTTGATATTTCAAACCACGATTTCTTAGAAGAAATCAATGTCCTGAAGCCTCATTTACTCTTTGTTCCGAGCGAGATTTATCTTCAGCTTGCGGCGATTCCCCAATTGAACGCTCACGACATTGCTGCTTTGAAGTCGGTTTTCTCTTCTAAGACCAGTGCGTCTGTGGGTTCAGTGTTTATTACACGCGCTGACCGAAACGACATCAACACCATCGCCGATATGAAGGGCAAACGCGTTGCTGCGGCCAACAACGAAAATTTAAGCGAATGGTGGGCAGCGTTAGGAGAACTCAAGGAGCACGGCTACGCTCCGAACCGTTTCTTCGGAAGCGAACGATTCACCCGTGAACGTCACCTCGGAGCCGTAGAAGAAGTTCTTGCCGGATCGAGCGACGTGGGTATTCTTCCGACTTGCCTTCTTGAGGCTTACGAAGGAGTAGGCTTCGTGGCTCCGGGTTCACTGAAAGTGATCGAGCCTTACGATAATGCCAAGGATGAGTCGCCCTTCTACTGCCGCCGCTCTACTCGTGCGCTTTATCCCGGCATTGTGATTTCTTCGCTGGCGAACGCACCTGACGACATCGTCAAAGACGTCGTTCGCACCCTCTTTACGATGTCGCCTTTCCAAGGCAACGAATGGGCTGCCGGTTACGATTACACGGAAGTGCTCCGACTGATGAAAGATCTGAAGTTCGGTATGTACGAGAACCTCAGGGACTACTCTTTGGGCGCCCTTCTTCAACGGTATAAAACTGAGCTACTGATCCTGCTAACGATCCTGCTGTTTTTAATCGGCAACGAGCTGCGCGTCCATCATTTGGTCAACAAACGGACGGCAGAGCTCAAAGGTGCACTGGAAGCCAAGAACGCCGCAGAACAAGAGGCCGTCCTCGGCCGCAAACGGCTCTCTCATATCGAGCGCTCAGGCGTCATCTCGCAGATGTCTAACATCATTGCCCATGAGTTGAAACAGCCCCTAGGCGCACTGCTGAACTATGCAGCCGTCTTGAAACTGCGACTGAACGACAAAATGGCAGAAGACCCATTGACCAAGACCGTCGTGGAGAACATGGATGCGGAAACCAGACGCATTTCCCGTATCGTGGATTCGGTGCGCAAATTTGCAAAAAAAGAGCAGCCTGCACATATTGAATACGATTTAGTTCGGATCGTAGAAAAAGCGATCCGCACCTTCCATCAGCAGGAAGAAGCCAAAACAGCAGTTCCCTTCCGAACGGACGCGGCCACAGCGCCGGTTTTAGCCGATCCTCTTTCCTTGGAACTTTTAATTTTGAATTTAATTCGAAATGCCGCAGCTGCCAGTAAAGAGTCCGGCAGACCCAAGCTCGGCGTTTCGTTAGAGCCGGTAGGCAAACGCTGGAAGGTCACCGTTTGGAATAACGGTCTGGTCCTAAGCGACGAGCAGTTCACACGATTGGAGCACGCCGCTGAGTCCACCAAGCCTGAAGGCCTTGGGTTGGGCCTTTCCATTGTGCGTGAGATCGCCGATATGCACTCGGCGTCGCTGCACTTTGAACGCCTGGCAAAAGGCGGCGTACGCGCTGAACTTATGATTGATCGTTTAGCGACCAAAGATCCGGAGAAAAAAAATCAATGAATAAAGAACATACCTTGATCCGCCTCGTCGATGACGACGAAAGTTTATTGTTTTCTACCAAGATCCTGCTGGAGGTCCTCGGCTGGAAAGTGGCTGCTTATAACTCTCCGGCGGAGTTTTTGGTCCGCGACAACCTCAGTATTCCCGGCTGCGCCGTATTAGATGTGCGCATGCCGCAGATGACCGGGCTTGAAGTGCAGGAAACGCTCATTGAGCGCGGCTTTGCTCATTTCCCGCTGATTTTCCTTTCCGGACACGGCGACATTCAGATGGCAGTGAACGCCATGAGCAAAGGCGCCCTGACCTTCTTGGAAAAGCCTGTCGATCCAGAACGGTTAAATCAAGAAGTTACGAAAGCGGTTGAGCTCGGCATCCGTCGAGCGGAAGAAGTCAACGAATTAAATGCATTAAAGCGCCGCTACCGACAGCTCACCAATCGAGAGAAAGAAGTCCTGTCTCTGGTCGCCGAGGGGCTGACCAATAAAGAAATTGCCGACCGCCTCGAACTCTCCGTGCCTACGATCAAAATGCATCGAAGCCGAGCCTCCGAAAAACTTGCAATGGATTCTGTGGCTGAAATTACGCGCGCACTGATCCTGCTTAACGAAACTTCCGCGAAATGATCAGAAGAGAGTTTCTCGCCGGCTTGACGAGTTTGAGCGCTTTAGCTGCGGCTCCCGCCGTCTCTTTTGCTCAGGCTCCCATGAACCTCGGACAGCAATGGGATGTCATTGTGATCGGCTCCGGCTTAGCGGGTTTATCAGCCGCTTTGTCCGCTTCTGAAAACGGTGCCGATCGCATTCTCGTTATTGAAAAGCTTCCCGTGCTCGGCGGACACTCCCGTTTATCTACCGGATCCTTCCTTGCCGTCTCTCCGAAACGTCTTGAACCGCTTGGAATTCACACTTCGGTAGACGCAGTCCTGGAAGAAATGATGGAAGTCGGAGGCGGACTCGGCAATAAAGATTTAGCTCGGCTTTTGCTCTCTGAGAGTGAGGCGGCCATGGATTGGCTGGAAACGCACGGCCTGGTTTGGAACCCGGAACCTTATGTCGCCGTCGGCTCTCCCTCGGCTTACGCTTTCAGAACGATCCAAGGTTTCACCGGTTCTCACTACATATTCAAACTCAATCAGAGAGCACGCGAACGCGGCGTCCGCTTTTTGTATGAACAGCCGGTCACCGACCTTCTTCAGGATCCGGTTTCCGGCAACGTCAACGGTGTCGTTGTTAAAAGCAAAAACCATGAAGTGATCTACATCCGCGGCAATGCCGTGGTTATTGCAACCGGCGGATATTCGGCAAACAACGCTTTATGCCGCAAATTCAATCCTGAAATCTCGGCGCTTATGCCCTCGACGGCGAATCCGGGCGGCAGATATCTTGACGGCGCTTGGGGCGATGCGTTGGAATTTACCAAGCCCTTCCACGCAGCTACGGTTGATTTGGATAAGATTCAAAGGATTTGCTTCCTCGGCGGACGTCTCGTCGACTACACCGGCGCAGACATCTATCTGAACAAAAACGGTCTTCGGTTTGTCAATGAAGGGGCGTCTCACGGAGATGTGCTCGCCGAGCTATTGAAACAGCCTCAAAGAGCGATGTGGGTGATCACTGACTCTCAGTCCAAAAAAGGTTTATCTCTTGAGAACAAGCTTGCCGACGGAGCAGTGAAAAAATTTGATTCGCTTCGGCAGGCCGCTGCCTTCATCGGCTGCCCGGCGGAAACTTTGGAAGAAACGGTTACCCGCTACAACGAGTTTGTTCTCAAAGGCGTCGACAAAGACTTTGGTAAAAAAGTCATGCTTCAAACCATCACTTACCCGCCCTTCTACGTCGGGCAGGAAAGAGTGGGCGTTCATTATTGCTGCGGCGGCCTTAAATTCAATGAAAAAGCTCAAGTCTTAAATACCTCCGAAGAACCCATTGCCGGCCTTTACGTTGCCGGTGAGGCCTCAGGCGGTGTTCACGGAAAAGACCGCTTGGGCGGCATCGGCTTAACCGATGCCGTGGTATTCGGCAGAATTGCAGGACGAGAAGCGGCGCTCCTTGAAAGGACGTCCGAGCATGCTGAACTTCAGTACGTTCCGCCGAGAAGCCACAGCGTTCAAGAGCTTGATGCTTCTGCGGATTTTGAGCCGACGAGCGATTAAGTACCGTCTCACGGTTTGCTCTAAACTATTACCCAACTTTAATAATTGGTTTAGCTATGAATCCGGACAAGGAAGAACCCGTCTTCGGCGCAGTCGTCGTTGCTGCGGGAGTCGGTTCAAGAATGGGCACCGGCAGCCCCAAACAATATGAACTTATCGCCGGTAAAACGATGCTGGAACGCTCGGTTCAAGTGCTCCTTGACGAGCCCCGCATTAAAGAACTCGTCGTTGTCATCTCACCTGCCGACTTGATCGGTCAAAGACTGACATTTGAAGATCCGCGCGTCCGCGTCGCTCGTGTCGGAGGCCAGACTCGAGCCGACAGTGTGAAGAACGGCATTTTGTTTTCTAATCTGAAATCTTCGGACTGGGTGTTGGTCCATGATGCAGCCCGTCCCTGCCTGCTGACATCCGATGTCACCAAGCTGATGGATTACTGCCAAAGACATCAGGAAAGCGCCATACTTGCCGTTCCGGTCAATGACACGCTTAAAAAAGAAGGCGAAAACGGTACGATCGCCTGCACGGTCAGCCGTGACGGTTTATGGGCCGCTCAGACACCTCAGTGCTTCCCGGTGGGCGAATTAACGCGCGCCACGAAAGAAGTCGGCTCAGCCGTAACGGATGAAGCCAGCGCCATGGAATTTGTTGGAAAACATCCTGCTTTGGTAGAAGGTACACCCACAAATATCAAAGTAACGCGTCCGATGGACCTTTGGCTCGCCCGAGCCATCTTTTTAGCTCGTGAAGCAAAGGATAGTAATGAGTAACTGCAAAATTAGAGTCGGCCAAGGTTATGACGTACACCGCTTGGTCGAAGGACGCCCGTTGATTTTGGGCGGCGTACAAATTCCGCATTCTTTGGGATTGAACGGACACTCCGACGCCGACGTGCTTTTGCACGCCGTCACGGACGCTTTGTTCGGTGCAGCTGCCATGGGCGACATCGGCAGACATTTCCCGGATACGGATCCGGTTTACAAGGGTGCGGACAGCGCAAAGCTGCTCTCTGAAGCCTTAAAGAAAGTTTGGGATAAAGGCTGGAAACCGGTGAACGTGGACTGCACGGTCATCGCTCAGAAGCCGAAACTTGCCCCGTTTATGGATCAGATAAACGCCTCTCTGGCAGCCATTTTGCAGCTGCCGGTTGATTGTGTGAACGTCAAAGCCAAGACCAACGAAAAGCTGGGCTTTGAGGGAAAAGAAGAAGGAATCGTCGCTCAAGCAGTCATTCTGCTTGAGGCCCGTGCTTAATCCGCTTTTTCGGGGGCATCCTTGCCCTCGGAAAGTTTTCTCACAACGGAGGCTTTAGGTACAACCGGAATAATCATTTGAACGCTCAAGCCGTTCGGAATATTCTGTGCCAAACGAACAGAACCGCCGCCCGCCTTGGCGACGCGGTTAACAATAGAGAGGCCTAAACCGGTACCGGAAGCATTTCCGCGGGCCGTGTCGCCGCGTTCAAACGGACGCAGAACGCGTTCCAAATCACTTTCCGGAAGGCCCTTACCGTCATCGGCAACGATCAATTCAGCCGCTCCGCGCTTCTTCAGGTAACGAAGCGTAATGGACAGGCGCAGGATGCCGTCGGAGCTGCGGCCGTATTTGCCGGCATTGACGATCATATTTTGAACAGCTCGCGCTAAATCCGTCGGATTGGCGCGGACTTCCAGACCGTCCTCAATGGAGGTATGGAGTTGGATGTCCGGTTGAGATGCCACACGATTGGCGGCAATTACATGCTTGACAGTATCGGAAATGTTGACGACCTCAAGTTCGGCCTCGCCCTGACGAACATAAGCCATGAACTGCTTAACGATGCTTTCCATCTGATCGAGGTCGCTGCACATGGCTTCGCGAGTCTCTTCAGATAACGGGGCTAGTTCAACTTCGAGTCGTAAGCGGGTAATCGGTGTGCGAAGGTCGTGACTGACACCGGCGAGCAGGAGTTCGCGATCGCTTGCCAAACGCTTCAGGTCGGAGACCATCACGTTGAAGCTTTCGTTCACTTCACGGATTTCACTCGGACCGTCAAGAGGCAGCGGCTGCGGAAAAACGCCACGGCCGAGCTCTCGCGCATACTCACTGAGTTTTGCGAGAGGGTCAATCAAACGGCTGGTCAGAAGTACCGTAAACAGAGCGCAAATGAGCAGCATCCCTGCAAACCAAAACATCCAATTGGCGCCCAATCTTGGGTTTTCGGCCGTTCGTTCTGCTCGAATCCAATACTCGTCTCCGTCGATCTCGAAACTGACCCATAAACCGGGAATGCCGTTCAGACTCTGGGCAAGAATGGTCTTCTTGCCCAAAGAAGAACGGACATTATCAAGAATCAGATCGTTGAGACTGTCGCTTTCCAGCAGAACAATACGGTCGTACGGTTCTTTCGGGAGTATCGTCAAGCCCTCACGCTGAGCCAATGCCATGATGAGGTCAAAACGATAACTCGTATCGGCACTGATCAGCGCATAGCGGGTCAGTGTCGTAATTGCGGTAATTCGCAGTGAAGCAGCTTGGGCTCGCGGTGCCTCATTCAAGACGGCCAAACCGTAAAGCCAAGCGCAGACGCTGGTCAGCACCAGAATAAAGAGCGCTCCGAAGGTTTTCCAAAACAACCCGGAAAAAAACTGCGAACCGAAGCCCTCTTTGCCGGCCCTGTCTGCCATATTGCCTCACTTTCCGATCACAAATTATTTCTTATCCTGAGCGTCGGAAGCGCCGTCAGGAATGAACACGTAGCCTAAGCCCCAAACTGTCTGAAGATAGCGAGGTTTGGAGGGATCAGGTTCGATAATTTTACGCAAACGAGAAACCTGAACGTCCAAAGAACGGTCAAAGGCTTCGTATTCGCGGCCGCGGGCCATTTCCATCAACTTGTCGCGGGAGAGCGGAACTCTCGGATGACGTGCAAATGTCTTGAGAACCGCAAATTCACCGGTTGTAAGCGGAATTTCTTCGTCGCCTTTAGAAAGTTTGCGAGTACCCAGATCAAGAGAGAAGTTGCCGAAACGGACGACTTCATCTTCTTTGCTCGGTGCTCCGGGAGGATCAACCGGTTCTCTGCGGCGCAGAATGGCATGCAGACGGGCCAGCAGTTCGCGAGGATTGTAGGGTTTCGGGAGGTAATCGTCGGCGCCCAATTCAAGGCCCAAGATTCGATCGATGTCTTCTCCTTTAGCGGTAAGCATCAGGATCGGCGTTGTGTCATTGGAAGCGCGGATTCTCTTCAGAATGGAAATTCCGTCTTCCCCCGGCATCATGACGTCCAAAACCACGGCGTCAAAACGTTCTCTTAACCACAGACGATTCATCTGTTCGGCATTTTCCGCCACAGATACGTGGAAACCGTTATTTGTAAGGAATTGACGAAGCAAATCGCGTAAGCGGCTGTCGTCGTCAACCACGAGGATGCGCGGAGGGCGCTTGTTGCTAAGGGCTCCGCCGTCTTTTCTCAATGTCTCTGATTCTTGCATAGCATCTCCTGTCGGAAGATTTACAAATTACATGATGCTACAAAATTTATCCTCTTTTTGGTTTTCTTGCTACATGCCCCTATTCCTTTTGGGCAATAAGTTGAATAGGATTATGAGAATAAAAGAAAGAGGCGACTATTTTGAAAGAGATCCGATACCTACCCGTTGTTTTGCTCTTGCTGCAGCCCGTAGTCGGTTCTGCTCATAACTCGGGAAATCCGTTACCGTCAGAAACGACTGCAACTGTCGTGATCGACGCTTCCTCTGCCGAGAAAAGCAGTTCTATTCCTCGTCCGCACGCGCCAAACGCAGCTTCTAACCCCAACGTCCCTAAGTGCACCTGGGATGAATTAGACGCCGAAGCCAGAGCATCCCTGTGGCTGACATTATCCGCCCGACATCGTGATTACCACTGGCATTTAATGACCAACGAGGAGCGCGCCGAGCTTAGAGCTTTCCTTCCGAAAATGGAACGAAGACGCCTGCGTGAGCGTTTTGTTACAAATCATCAGCTCGCTCGTGATAATGACCGCCCCTATGTTTTATATAAGCGGCTGTCTAAGCAAGAGCTTTGCGAACTGAGGGAGCAGGTTCGTCAGGCCAACAAACAGCTGGTTATGTCTGAAATGCTTAAGACGCCGGCTCAGATTGAATATGAAGATCAGTTCCTTTCGAAACTTGCCGAGATGAATGATTTAAATCATCAGATGCTGATTGTCACGATTCAGGAATCTGCTTCCGAAAGCATCGCTGCAGCCGGCGAGCAAAAAACTGCCCCGACAGCCCAAGATAGAGCTCCTGCCCGCGTTTCTCCTTAGTCTCAGACCGACTAAAATACTCTGCACTATAGGAGTCTCTGCATGACAGGCGCATTACTTTGTCTTGAATCTTCCGGAAATTTATGTTCGGTCGCGGTATCCGGTTTTGACCGTGAAACTTATCTTCAGTCCGAACCCGGGCAAAAACACACAGAAGTCATCCTCGGAATGATTCGCAGCGGTCTGGCTGCTTCCGGAGGTTCTCGTGAACGCCTGAAGGGAATTGCATTCGGATCCGGACCCGGGGCATTTACCGGACTGCGTGTTGCCTGCGGCTTGGCTCAGGGTTTGGGCTGGGCGCTCAATTTACCGCTCATTCCCGTCAACACCCTGCTCGCGCTCGCCTACGTCCATCATGAAACGTTGGAAGAAGGTGCCCGACTTCTTGCCGCGATCGACGCCCGAATGCATGAGTGCTACTGCGCGGTCTTTCGTTATGAAAACAAAGAATTCAAGGAAGTCACGGCGCCTGCGCTTTGCAAACCGTCCGAGCTTTTAGCAATTGCCGACGACAATGGGGCAGATTTCCTGTGCGGAAATGCATTCCGCATCTACGCCGACGAGATCGGTAATCACGCACCCAAGAAACTGCTTTCCACGGACGATGTCAACGCTCAGATGATCGTGCCGCTCGCCCAAAAATATTTTGAAGAAAATAAAACCGTAGACGCCGCAGAAGCGTCCCCGCTCTACGTTCGTGATCATGTTGCATTGACGATTGAAGAACGTAAAGCCGAGAAATCCCGTTGAGAATCTTATGGCTGAAAATCTCCTCATCACCCGAATGACTTCGGATGACATCGATGATGTTGTCCTTCTAGACCGCTCTATCTTTTATGATCCGTGGGCTCGAACGTCATTCTCCGGTTCTCTGAAGAAAGACACCTGTCTGGTTCTCAGAAGAGACGGTGAGCTTGAGGGCTATGCGATTTTCAGCAGTATTTTTGACGAAGGCGAACTGCTTCGCATCGCCGTCAATCCGCTGTCTCGCCGTAAAGGTTATGCCACGATGCTCATGAATGAGCTGAGCAAACTCGGCCGCGAACGCAATATCGAGCATTGGTTCCTGGAAGTTCGAGCCGGCAACCTCGGAGCGATTAAACTCTACGAGAAATTCGGATTCATCATGATGGGCCGACGCAAGGGCTACTATCCTGCCCCCAACGGTCGGGAAGACGCCATCACGATGCACGCGTATAGGAAGAAATAAAACGTGCTTGATCAAAGGAAGTCGGAAATATGGAAAGCGCTCGGGATCGGTCCGCAATGGATTGAACGGGATGAGCTAGCCAAAGCTGCCGAAGAAGCTGTAAAGGCCAAGGCGGAGGCCGCGGCTGCTTCTCAGAATTATCAGCCGCAGGCTTCGACGACTCCACCTGCCGCTGCTTCTTTTGTCAATCATGCACCTCAATCTTCTGAGGCCGCCCCGAAACCTGCCGCCAACAATCCGGCAACGACGCCCTCACGCGTCACGTCGATTAATTCAGACCGTAATGCACCTCCGCCAAGAAGCGCACGGCCCGAGCCGGCTGCTAAACCTGCCTATCGCAGTGCCAGCGAAGCCCGCGGCGTTCGACCTGAAGCCTATACGGAAGCGCGTATACACCAGATCGCAACGGCAGATTGGCAAACCTTAAAGCAGCTCGTTCAAGACTGCCGCGCCTGCGAAATCTCTTCAAGCCGCCTGCATCCTGTTTTCGGGCAAGGCAACCCGCCCTGCCGTCTAATGCTGATCGGAGAAGCCCCGGGTGCAGAAGAAGACCGTTTGGGACAGCCCTTTGTCGGTCCGTCCGGCAAATTGCTTGATAAGATCCTTGAGGCAGCAAAGCTGGGCCGCGAGAAGGATTTGTGCATTTTCAACACGCTGAAGTGCCGTCCGCCGCTGAACGCCACGCCGGAAAAAGCCGAAACCATGGCCTGCCGTCCGTTCCTAGAGCGCCAAATCGAACTGATTGATCCGGAAGTCATTGTGGCAATGGGGAAACCCGCCGCGTCCTGGTTCTTCCCTGATCTTAAAACACTCAATCCTTATCGAGGCAAAGTGCACAATTTGACTGTACAAGGCAAGCCCCGGAAGGTCATCGTGACTTATCATCCTTCTTACCTGCTGCGTTCTCCACAGGAAAAGCGCAAGGCATGGCTGGATTGGTGCTTAATACTCGATACTTTGAGTTAACAACAATGAAAGAAACGATATTTGATTCTTTACCCGTTATCGGAAAATCTCTTGCAGAAATAAAACCCTCAGACAAATATCGAGAAAAATGTCCGGCAGGCAGTGCGCTTGCCATGTCCATCGCGCAAAACGCGGTTCAGCTCAAAAAGCAAAACAAGCTGCTGACGGTTATTTGCGCCGACCCAAGTGATGTCATTCGCCTTCAGGACGAAGTCACGTGGTTTGATCCTTCTTTAAAACTTACGGTTTTTCCGGATTGGGAAACCTTGCCTTATGACGTGCTGAGCCCTCACGCCGATCTTGTCGGTGAACGCCTTCAGACACTGTATTTGCTTTTAAATCGTCAAAAACGTCAGGACCCCGTCGACGTCTTAATCGTTTCTGCCAGCACTGCGACCCAGCGTCTTGCACCGAGAAACTATATCGGCTCAACAACCTTCTTCTTCCGCAAGGGCGACCGCATCGATCCAACGGACTTACGTGCTGAATTAGTGGCCAGAGGCTACGAGCATGTTTCTCAAGTGGTCGCACCCGGAGAGTTTGCCAGCCGCGGCGGCTTGCTTGACCTCTTCCCGATGGGCGCGGCCAAGCCTTATCGACTCGACTTTTTTGACGATGAACTCGACGAGATCCGAGTGTTCGATCCGGACAATCAGCGATCCGTAGAAAAAGTTGATGAGATTCGACTGCTTCCTGCCCATGAATTTCCGATGGACAAACAAGCGCGGTCTGCCTTCTGCTCCCGTTGGCGCGAAACCTTTGAAGGTGATCCGAGCAAAGTAACGCTTTACAAAGATATTGAAAACGGCATTGCCGCCCCCGGCGTAGAAAACTACCTGCCGCTCTTCTTTGACGAAACGGAAACACTCTTCGATTACATCGGCTCGGACGCCTCTCTGATTCTTTTGGACGACGTCAACAGCGCCATCGAACATTTCGACAAAGAAACCGAACAGCGCGCTAAGTTCCTTCGCGCTGACGGTGAACGCCCGATTTTAGATTTCAAACGCCTTTATCTGAGTGCGCCTCAATTTTTTGAACTTGCCGGCAACTATGCTCGCCTGTCGCTAACCGATAAAGAAAATGCAACACCGAACTTCCCTTCGGTTGCCATCGAGCGCAGAAAAGATGATCCCCTCGAAGGGCTTAAGGCCTACAAGGATCTTTGCTCGGCCCGAGGCCGCAAACTCTTAGTCATGGCGAATTCCGCCGGCCGCCTGGAAACAATTTCAGACGTCTTTAAAGAGAACGGACTGAAAGCGCCTTTGGTGCCGGGATTTGAGAAGTTCTTAGAGAGCGGAGATAACTTTGCGCTTTGCTATGGTCCGCTTTACGACGGAATGGAACTGGGGAACCCGCCGATTTCCATTCTGACGGAGACAGAACTTTATTCGAACTCCGATCGTCCGGTGAGACGCCGTCGCCGCAGAACCGAGCGAGAAAGCAACATCGAGATGATGATTCGCGACCTCTCCGAACTTAAAGTCGGAGATCCGGTCGTCCATTTGGATCATGGTGTCGGCCGCTATCGCGGTCTGACTTCAATGAGCACGCCGGACGGAGAAGCAGAATTCCTGCAGATTGACTACGCCAAAGACGCCAAACTTTATGTTCCCGTTGCTCAGCTGCATTTGATCTCCCGCTATTCCGGCGCCGATCCAGAAACCGCTCCTCTGCACTCCTTGGGCAAGGGCGATTGGGAAAAAGCACGCAAGAAAGCCGCCCTTCAGGTACGCGATACAGCAGCAGAACTCCTGAATATTTATGCCCTGCGTCAATCCCGCAAGGGCTACGCTTTCAAATTCAGTCTGGCTGATTACGAAGCGTTCTCCGAAGCCTTCGCTTTTGAAGAAACGGAAGACCAGCTCGCCGCTATTAACGCCGTTTACCGCGACATGATCTCGGACAAACCGATGGACCGTTTGGTCTGCGGCGACGTTGGCTTTGGTAAGACCGAAGTTGCTCTTCGCGCCGCGTTTATGGCTGTCATGGGTGGAAAACAAGTCGCAGTTCTTTGCCCGACAACGCTGCTGGCCGAACAGCATGCTCAGACTTTCCGAGATCGTTTTGCCAACTGGCCGGTGAGAATTGCCGAGCTATCCCGATTCCGTTCTTCAAAGGAAGTGAACGCATCGATCGAAGGCATCAAAAACGGCACGATCGACATCGTCGTCGGTACGCACAAACTGCTCTCCGATAAAGTTCAGTTCAAAGACCTCGGACTCGTTGTGATTGACGAGGAACATCGGTTCGGTGTTCGTCAGAAAGAACAGCTCAAATCCCTTCGATCTGAAGTCGACATCCTGACGCTGACCGCTACCCCGATTCCTCGAACCCTATCGATGTCTTTGGAAGGCATTCGTGATTTCTCCGTTATCGCAACTGCGCCGCAAAAACGTTTGGCCATCAAGACCTTTGTTCAGCGTGAAAGCGACTCTCTGATTCGAGAAGCCGTGCTGCGTGAGTTAAAGCGCGGCGGTCAGGTTTACTTCCTTCATAACGAAGTCGAAACCATTGAAAACGCCCGCATGCGTCTCGAGCAGCTTCTTCCGGAAGCCCGTATCGGCGTTGCACATGGTCAAATGAACGAGCGGGAACTTGAACGCGTCATGCGTGACTTCTATGCTCAGCGCACCAACGTGCTGCTTTGCACAACGATTATCGAAACCGGCATCGACATTCCGAACGCCAACACGATCATCATGCATCGTGCCGACAAATTCGGCTTGGCTCAGCTCCATCAGCTGCGCGGCCGCGTGGGACGCTCCCACCACCAGGCTTATGCGTATTTGCTGACGCCGGGCGAGGGTGCGATGACCAAAAACGCCGAGAAGCGACTTGAAGCTATTAAAGAAATGGAAGAACTCGGAAGCGGTTTCTATTTGGCTATGCATGACTTAGAGATCAGAGGTGCGGGTGAAGTCTTGGGCGAACATCAATCCGGCTCGATGACCGGCGTAGGTTTCGACCTCTACACCCAAATGCTCGATTCCGCTGTCACAGCCTTAAAAGAAGGCCGCGAACCTGATCTGCTTCAGCCGCTGGAAGCCACGACAGACATCAATCTGCATGCGCCTGCCCTGCTTCGTTCGGACTACGTTCCCGATGTTCATAACCGCCTGACGTTCTACAAACGCCTCGCGCAAGTGAAGAACAAAGAAGACCTTTACCAGATTCAGGAAGAAATTGCCGACCGTTACGGCAAGCTGACTCAGGAAGCCAAGAATCTGATTCTTACGCACCGTATTCGTGTGGAAGCCAAGCCTTTAGGTGTCTTGAAGATCGACGCAGGTGAAGACTCCATTATCTTTACATTTAAAGATAAACCCTCGTTTGACCCCGGAAAGTTCTTCCGCATGCTTCAAGCAAACCGAAATATGCGCATGCTCGGGCCGAATCGGTTACGATTAGAAACTTACAGTGATACCGCCGAGAAAAGGGGCGACAATATCTTACGAATCCTCAAGGAGCTCAAGTGAGTCACGATTTAGTTCTTCAAACCAAGATCGGACGCGAAGAAACTTTAGAAAAGTTTCTCCACACCATCGGCAAAAGAGGCACGATCAAAGATCCCTGTGCGGTTCGCCTGCGCCGTGTCAACCGAGAGGAATTCGAAGCTCGTTGGGCTCAGAAGGCAAGAGCTCTGCAAATTGATGCAAACTGGATCGAGCCGGGATTAAAGCTGAAGAATTTCAAGCTTTTTGCGACCGACATGGATTCCACTTTCCTAAACTTGGAAACGCTCGATGAAATGGCATCTTTCGTCGGCAAAGGTGAAGAAGTCGCTCACATCACCGAACTTGCGATGCAGGGCAAAATCAGAAATTACGCAGAAAGTCTGACTGCTCGCGTAAAACTGATGGCAGGTGCCGACGCCTCTATCGTGGATCGGCTCATCGACCGTCACATCAAGCCCAACCCCGGGGCCGAAAAGCTGGTTGCTGCCTTCAAAGAAGCCGGAATTCCGATGCTGCTTGTCTCGGGCGGTTTTAGCTGCGTCACAGAAGTTGTTAAGGAGCGCTACGGGTTCACGCACGTGATCAGCAACGAACTGGAAATTGTTGACGGCAAATTGACCGGTCGTGTCACGGGGCCATTCGGAACTCCGATTATCGACGGACGCGGCAAGATTTCTTATGTTTCAGCTTATGCTCTGCAGCATGGAATCGAGCTCTCCGAGCTCATTACCATGGGCGACGGATCCAACGACATTCCCATGCTTGAAGCTGCCGGACTTTCTATTGCATGGCACGCCAAGCCAAAGGTCAGACCACACGCTAAACAAGCTTTTGATTTTGCACCTTTATCCGGAGTCCTCGCTTTGTTTGACTGATCAAAGCAGCTCGACAAGACTTTCGATACTACTTACACGCCTGCTCAGGGCGTGTAATTTTTTTTAATCACAGCGGCCGTTAAGACTCATATGCGGCTTTCCGCCTCCACTTTCTGTGATCTCATGAGCTCACTTTGAGAATCAACATACTCATAGTGCGTTGAAAATTTGTCCACTCCTGTCCCGAAGCTTTAGGCTGAGACTAATACATTTAAGGAGACACCAATGGTTAGGAAAGTATTATCTGCAGTCGCTTTGGCTTCTGTCGTTGCCGCCACTCCGGCTATGGCTCAGACGGGCGGGTTCACCGGTCCCGGCGCCACTCAGGAAGGCACAGTGGCTCAGCTCAAAACGCTTCCCGATGACGCTCACATGATCTTGAAAGGCAACATCGTGCGTAACGTTCAAGGCGACAAGTACGAATTCAAAGATGCCACCGGTACCGTCGAACTTGAAATCGACCGCAAATATTGGAACGGTCAGAACGTCAAGCCCGAAAATACCGTCAAGTTAGTCGTCGAAGTCGACAAAGACCTTCTCAAGACCGAATACGAAGTCGATGCTCCGGTTGAAGTCCTGAAGTAATCCGACTGCAGATGTTTTATAAGAGTCCTCTTGCCGTAAGGCAGGAGGATTTTTTGTCTGTGCAAAATTCTTGATTTGAAAAACTTCCAGCCTCGTCTAATTAGGTTTTTCCCTTATCACCCAAAAATCACACGAATACTCGTGAGATTTTTATATCAATAATTTTTCATGTATCCATTTTAATAGATAAATTTCTTATTGTTCCTGCCTATTCATCTTCCGTAGATTTGTTGTCCGTGCACTTTTTTAACGGTTATTCATGCAGAAACACTCTCATTAAAACTTGCAAAGACGCCTAGACTTGAAATATCTCAACCTCTAAAGGAGATCTCAAATGACACTCCGTGTCACACCTTGGGGAAAGGATAATTTCAAGGCGACCAGTGGAGAAGCCGAAGCCAAAGATTGGGCCTATTGGCAAAATCGTATGAATCGTGCATCTCTGGTGATGCTGGCAGAAGAAGGAATCATCAGTCCCGACATCGCCTCTCGAATAGCTGCCGCCCAAAAACATGCAGAAGATATTCAGAACCAACCCGGTGTCCCGCGGCTCACGGACATCATGCCGTTAGAAAAAATGCTGATCGAATCCTGCGGTGAGGAAGCTACGCTTATTCACACAGGAAGAAGCCGCCAAGATATGTTCACGACATTGAACGAGGCACGTCTGCGCTTAGCAGTTTTGGATTTTTATGAAGCTCTGAACAAACTTCGGACGAGACTTCTATCGATTGCTCGTGAAAATATTGAAACCTATATTCCGGCTTACACCAACGGCGTTCAGGCAATGCCGATCACCTTGGCTTTCTACCTTTGGGGCTTTTTGGAGTCCTTCCAAAGAGACTCCGACCGAATCATTGAAAGCTACAAACGCATCAATCAATCTGCACTCGGCGTTGCGGTGCTCGCCTGCTCAAGCTGGCCGTTGAATCGTGAACGCCTAGCTGAATTACTGGGTTTTGAGAAGCCTATTACAAACGGCTTGGATGCCGCCCAAATCAGCCTCTTTGACATTCCCTTAGAAGCTGCTTCAAACTCCGCTAATGTGGCTATCCGAATCGGCACACTCGTTCAAGACCTCGCGCAGCAATACTCCCAAACGCGGCCTTGGCTACTTTTAGAATCCGGCGCCGCCTACAGTTCTTCTGCAATGCCGCAGAAACGCAATCCCGGCATTCTCAACAAGACTCGCGGAACGGCAAGCGACGTTGTCGGCGCTATGCAGACGTCTTTTTTAAGAGCTCACAACCTTCAACTCGGCATGTATGACAACAAAGAAAGCGTGCTGGAAGACTGCTCGGGCGTCTTTGTTAAAGGCGTCGAAATGCTTCAGCTGATGGAACAGGCCTTCTCTTTGCTTAAGGTCAATCCTGCCCGCAGCCTCGAAGAACTCAACAGCGACTGGACTACCACGATGGCCCTCGCAGAAGCCCTGCAGAGACAATTCGGAATTCCTTTCCGTATCGGCCACACCTTCGCAAGCCAAATCGTGACATATGCCAGAGCACGAGACCTTCATCCGGATAACTTCCCGTTTGAAGCAGCAAAAGAAATCTTCGGCAATGTCACCGAGCAGCTTGAAGGCAAACGACTTCCGTTTGAACTTACACAAGAAGAATTCCGCACGGTTCTATCTCCGGAACATGCCGTCCATTCGGATGTCGGAGCCGGCTCTCCCGCTCCGGCAAATGTTCGGAGAGGATTAGACGAAATCGCCATACGGTTGGAAGAAGATGCACAGCGTCTCCGTGCATGGCGGGCTGCCTTAGCAGACAGCGATAAAGTGCTCGACGAAGCGTTCGAAAAACTTCTCAATAACAAATCTCAGGAGTAATTATCATGATCTGGATTGGATTAGCAATCGTCGTCGTTACCTTCTATTTGATTTACAAAAATTACGAAGCGCGTTTAGTTCTGGCTTTATCGGGCCTGGTGATGGCCTTCATCGGCCAGGTCGTTGTGGGCACAAACGGCGGAGTCTCCGCAGCCGTTGATGCTTTCGTTAAGCAATTAGTCAACGGAGGCCTGGTTCCGACCATCGTTACCGTGATGGGTTTCGGTTATGTCATGACTTTTACAAAATGTTCTGACCACTTGGTGAACCTTTTGGTTAAACCGTTGGCCCGTGTTCCGGTCATCGTCATTCCCGGCGCCGTCATCATTACCTGGCTGCTGAACATCGTACTTCCTTCCGCTGCTGGTATCGCCGCGGCCGTCGGTGTTCTGCTGATTCCGGCTTTAATCGCCCTGAAAGTGCGTCCTGTGATGGCCGCTGCCGCAGTTTTCATCGGAACTTGGGGTTCGGTTGTCAGCCCGGGCTTGATGTTCAACCCGCAGATTGCCGATATAGCCTTCAAAGCTAAAGAAATTCCGGCCCCAGATGCAATGATCGTGATCATGCAGGAAGCTCTGCCCTGCGCCATCGGCGCACTGGTCGCTGCCATCTGCCTGACGATTATCTGCATTGTCTTGAAAGAAGGCGTCGGTTCAACGGAAATCGTCAAAGAATTGCCTGATGGTGAAGAAATTCAAAAGAATTTCAAAGTCAACCCGATCAAAGCCATCATTCCGATTATTCCGCTTGCTCTGCTGGTTCTCGCTTCCAAGCAGGTCGGCGTTCTCCCGACAAAAGCCTTCTCGGTTCCCGTCTGCATGCTGATCGGTACGGCCATCGGTCTGATCGTCGCATTATTCAACAAACAGAAGATCGGCGAAGCTTCCAAGAAGTTCTGCCGCGGTGCCGGTGACGGTTTCTGCGATGTCGTCATCTTGATTGCTGCAGCCGCCATGTTTGCTTCCGGCATGAAAGCCATCGGCTTAACCGGTGCTCTCGTAGACGCGATGAAAGGTTCTCAGTCTGTCGCTATGTTCGCAGCCGCTGCAGGTCCCTTCGTAATGGCCGCTATTTCCGGTTCCGGCAACGCAGCTGCCTTAGCCTTCAACCAGGCGATTACACCGAATGCCGCTGACTTTGGCCTGACCATTGTCCAATTAGGTGCCGTTGCTCAGATCGCTGCAGGTTTAGGTCGTTCTATGTCTCCGGTTGCCGGCGGCGTCATTATTTTGGCAGGTATCGCAGGCGTCAACCCGATGGAGGTTGTTAAACGCACAGCCATCCCTGCGATCGTCGCTTTGATTGTTGTTACGCTATTGATGTTCGCAATGAGCTAATGGCTTTTTAGCTTTAATTGATTTTCAAAGCTGCCTGGAAGACAAAGCCAAGCAGCTTATTTTTTGCCGTTTGAAAATCTTCAATAATGCAGATGCCTTTTCAAGATTCCTAAAATTAGTGCCGGGACTACTTCGCGGATTTTCCAGACGGTGGATTTCGGCAGCAGATCGGTTCACTTTTCTCGTCGTACCGGACTGCACCTGACTATTGGCTTTTTTTTTGCTTAAAGTCTCATCTAAATCAGCATATTGAGCATTGAGTTCAGAGACGGCTTTTCAAAAATCAGGATTTTCCATCCATTTTGTAACCATCTGATCATGAGTCATTAGAGGTTCTTCACGCATTTGTGGCCTCCTATTTCTTTCCTGTAACTGCTTTTTTTTGTTAAACACAAGTTCGTATTTCAGAGAAATATCTCCGTTTTTTTTCATTAGATGATGAAAGAAAATTTCTCCTGCAGGCGTCTCTTTTGTTCACCTTCGATCTCTCTTCTTCTTCGAACGTAGAAATCAATGAACATCTGCACTCGTTTCAATTTTGAGGCAGCCAGCGTAGATCCGATGTAATTATCGAGGTTCGGAATCTGCCAGCCGTTGAGGATGGGTACTAACTGCCCGTTCATCACTTCTTCATAGCAATGATGCAACGGCATGTCGAGCACAATGCCGCAGCCTTCTACCGCTGCTGTTTTTGCCAACAAAATATTGTTGAAGCGAATCATCGAGTTCCAGCGGAAAGTCTGTTGGCGTCCGTTTTTCACCAAAACTTCCGAGTGCGGTCTGACTCGTCCCGTATAAACCACGCCGGCATGATTGGATAGCTCTGCCGGATCCTCAGGGTAGCCGGCCTTCTCTAGATATTTAGGCGAAGCACAGGGAATAAATAAAGAACGGGTCACCCAGTTTTCTACGAGGTTAGCGTCGTTAACGGGGCCGTAATACAGCATCAAATCACATTCTCCGCCCATGAACGCCTTAGGATTATCGTCACCGATGACATCAAAAGTGACCTGAGGATGCAGCTGCTGAAATTCTGCGATCAGAGGTACAACCTGAGTCTGGAGAAATCCAGGCATCGCTCCGAAACGAATGCTGCCAGCGTCACCTTCTTCGAGCTCTGAAGTCTTCTCGAGCGCACGACGGACCATCGTGATATGCGGTTCAATTTTTGACCGAAGTTCTAGTGCAGCTTGTGTCGAATTCAAGCGTTTTCCTCGGCGTTCCAAAAGTTGTATACCCAATTCCTCTTCCAGTCCGGAAACCATTCGAGATAACTGAGAACGCTGAAGATTTTCAATGTCGGCAACTCGAGTGATAGATCCTTCGTCCATGATTTTGAACAAAAGTTCCCATCGACCGAGATGGAACGCTTTCGATTGACCGGTTATCATTTTTAATCCTTGCTTTGGAGGTAGGCAAACGGCTCTTCGTTTTTCTAGCCTACCAAAGATTGTAAGAAGTCCGTGCAAATTAAGCTCGAGAGAAATGCTTTCCTTTGCAATTTGCGCGAAGTTTTCGCAAAAAACAGTGAGACTTCTCTTTTGAGCGATGAAGTCTTGGCTCAGAGCGGGATCTTGCTTCGTCATGTTCAATACGCATAGCATTTTGAACCTTAAATCTGAACTTCTCATGAGATTTGGCCTCAAGTCCCAATTTATTTTCTAACTTCTTAATTTTCTATATAAAAATTCTTGTATTTTTAATTTTCTTTTGCTATAATTGAGTTTAGCGCTAGACTCAATTACGAGGTCGTTATGTTTAAGGATTTTCTCGTTTCCACCCCTAACGAGAAGGGAAAGATTACAACTCAAACTCGAAAGACTCAGGCCGGCAAGACGGTCTATATCCTTTATGAAATCGGGCGTACTTATAACGCCGCTAAAAAATACAATGTTCCTCACCGAGTAGTCATCGGCAAGGCTGACCCTAACGATCCGGAGAAAATGTATCCCAACGAAAAGTACTTCGAACACTTTCCCCAGACTGTTGATAAAGTCGAACCGACCGAAGAAAACTCTCTTAGGAGCTGCGCTCTGGAAATCGGCAGCTTCATTGTCATCGATAAAATCATCAAGCATTACAAGCTCGATAAAATTGCTTCCGACTGGTTCGGCAAGGATGCCGGCCTCTTTCTGGACTTAGCCGCTTACATGATTGTCACGGAAGATAATGTCGGCCAATACTATCCCGGGTACGCATTCAACCATCCTCTGTTTACCGAAGGAATGCGTTTGGTCAGCGACTCTAAGGTCTCGCGCTTTCTCTCCTCGGTAACTAAGGATCAGATCTTTGGCTTTCTCGATGACTGGAACGAGGATAAAGACCACCAAGCTAAGGTATATATCTCCTACGACTCCACCAATAAGAACAGTCAGGCCGGTGATTTGAACATCGTTGAATACGGCAAACCGAAGGATGACAAAGGACTGCCCGTCTTTAACCTCTCCCTGGTCTTCGATCAGAACAATCGTGTTCCTCTTTTTTATGAAGAATATCCCGGTTCTGTAACTGATGTCGCTCAGCTTAAGTATGTCATCGACAAAGTGACAGCCTACGGTTATAAGAGGATGGGTTTTATTCTCGATAGGGGTTACTTCAGCCGTGAAAATATCCGCTATCTTGATGAAAAGAAATGTCCCTTCGTCATGATGGTCAAGGGCTGCAAACAGCTTGTAAGCTCAATCATCAAAGAACATAGACACAGATTTGAATCTAAGCGGAATTGCTTTATCAGCGCTTACCATGTTTACGGAACAAGTGTGAAAGCAGCGATCCCCGGCATGGAGAAGGAACATCAAAGGTATTTCCATCTTTATTACAGTTCCGGGAAAGCGGCCGGCGAGAGGGAAAAGCTTGAGAATCTTCTGGAGAAGATGAAGCAGGAGATCCGGAAAATGGAAGGAAAACAAGTTCTCTTCGGCGGAAAATACGAGCACTACTTCGACTTCCATTACGGCAAAAATAAAGAGCTTCTCTTTGCACGAGAGCGCCCGAAGGTAATCGAAGAAGAATTGGATTTGTGCGGTTACTTCAGCATCATCACTTCAGAGGAGATGTCGGCTCAGGACGCCTATCTTCTCTATAAGGGGCGGGACAGCACGGAGAAACTCTTTAGAGCAGATAAGTCCTACCTTGGTTCAAAGAGTTTACGGATTTGTTCGAACGCAGCCTTAGATGCAAAGACGCTCATCGGCTTCACGGCTCTGATTATAAGAAATCGGATTTACTCGCTGCTCAAGCACCAAATGCTCAAGCTAAACATTAGACGCAACTACATGACGGTGCCGGCGGCTATTGTTGAGCTTAATAAATTGGAGATGGTAAAAGTCGGTCAGGGAGATTATCAGCTGCACCACGCTATTACTAAAACACAAAAAACCATCCTGTCTTCCTTTGGCATCAACTTAGAAGACGTACAGGTGTACGCCAATCAAATTGCAAGGATCCTCAAGACGAATGCTAAGGAAGCAGAACTTGAGGATGAAGATTACGAGGACGGAGAAATCTGCGATGATGCGTACTAAGACTTTGAAATCCAGGATTAAATTAACAGAGACGGCTCTCGTAAAGTTAAAGGAACGATATGAAAGGAAATCCCGGGAGCTGCTGGCTATGAAAAAGGAGCTGCAAACCGCCCAAGCTGCCGAAATCTTGTCGGCTCTCAGAAAAAGCGGTCGAAGCTATGAGGAACTTATGACCTTCCTAAAAGGCTAAGGTTAGAGTCGGGGTTACGGATTTGAGTGTACGCAACCCCGAGAAGTTCAGAGAATTGATGTACAAACTGAAAGGAAGACAACTCCGTGGGTTGACGAAAAAAGGCTCTAAACACGAGTGAAAGATATTTGTGAAAACCTCATTAAATCCAATAACATCAGGTTACCCGTAATGGCTACCAAGATTCAGGTTCAATTTTCCAAGCGTTCAAAAAGGTGTTTAGCAGATAAACTCTTCAAAGAAGCCTTGAACACAAGTAATCTTTTGTCGACAGACACCTAGCCCGCTTTCCTTAGAGGGCTTAGTTTTTCCGTCAGAAGTCAGGTCTAAAAAGCGTTAACTTGATGTTATCCGTAATAATGTTCCTCGGCGTTGTGCGGATTTCCGCCCCTGTCATCTCGTGGGATGAAGGGGCGTTTTCTATGATTGCCGGAAACAAATTAAGGATTTTGCGGCCCCAAGATCAATCTCAAACAAGATACAAATTCAGTTTGCACGCAATGTAAACTTGAACAAGAATTCGTCCTTCCAATCTTTCCTTGTTGGCAAGTTTGACTTTTTAACCGAAAGAGATAAGAGGGTTTATACGAGTGTGAGAAATAAGGGGAGATTTTTATACTCCAAAATGATTCTGGAACCGTTTCGGTGTTTTTCATATTTTAATTTTTTTGGCATTCCCGTTTCGGAAAAAGAATTTTTATAAGTCCTCAGATTTATGAGGTTCCAACTGCTTTTTAATGCACATTTGGAGTCAAAATGCACATCATCAAACAAGTCTCCTTCGCAGTCCTCTTGGCCTCCCTTCCTACCCTTACGGTAAATGCTGCCGGTATCGAAAAATTAAATACCGATGTGGTTGTTGTCGGTTCAGGTGGTACCGGGCTTTCTGCCGCAGCCTCGGCCCATCAAAACGGAGCCAAGGTTATTGTTCTTGAAAAATTGCCTTTGATCGGCGGCAGTTCTGCGCTTGCGGGCGGCGCAATTGCGGCGGGAAATTCCAATCTTCAGAAACGTTCGGGAACTAAAAATGTCTCGGATGACGGCTTTGCGAAGATTTGGATTAAAGACCAAGAACGTTCTTTCCCCGGCGGCGACGAAGCAATGCCCGATGAGAAGAGGATCCACAGGGCTGTCAGTGAGTTCGATAAGACCGTTAATTGGATGGAAGATACGATAGGCTATAAGTTCGCCGCTCCCAGACCTTTCGGTTATGGCGGTCCGGACTACGCCCATGCTCCGGCAGAGTCACCCGTTCCTGCTTCAGGACGAGGATCTAGTCCTGCCGGAGGTCGTTTTGTCATTAAGGCTTTCAAAACATATCTGGATAAAGAAGGCGTTCCGGTGATGACCGGTACTCGGGCTGAAGAGCTGATTACAGACGACAAGGGAAATGTCATTGGTGTCAAGGCTTCTAAAGGAAATCAGAAGCTGGAAATACGAGCGAAAGCTGTGGTTCTTGGAACCGGCGGCTATGCCCGAAACCAAGAATTGCTGCAACAATACACACCGTCTTACGCTCCGTTTACGGAAGAATCCAACGCGACTCGCGGGGCAACGGGCGATGGAATCATTATGGCTAAAAAAATTGGAGCTGCCGGCTTCAAAGACGGTTGGGTTATGGGTTTAAAGCCTGTTTCACCGCAGAAGGAATTAAGCAACACCTTCAGAACCAAGAACGTTTACAAGGAACAAGTCTTTGTCAATCAGGACGGTAAACGCTTCATGAAAGAAGACTTGCCTTACATCGTTGATCCCATTGCAGAGCAAAAGACAGCGTGGGCCATTCTTGATAGTAAGAATCAAGCCAATGCAGAATTGTTGAATAAATATGCAAATGATCCTTCCATTGTCGCTAAGGGAAATACATGGGAAGAGCTGGCAAAAGCTATGAAAGTTTCTCCCAAAAATCTTGAAACTACGATGGAACAGTACAACAAATATTGCAGCGATAAGGACGACGCCCTCTATCACAAAGATCCGAACTACTTGGTTGCAGTAAACAAAGCGCCTTTCTTCGCAGTTAGAGTTATTCCGGCTACGATGGGAACGATGGGCGGTTTACAAACCAATGATAAGTTCCAGGTCTTGAGACAAGACGGATCGGTTATTAAAGGACTTTATGCAGGCGGCGAAACGGTAAACAGACCTTACTACCGCCGCGTTTACACTTCCGGGACGGGTTTAGGTTTGGCCTACACATCCGGAAGAATAGCGGGTGAAAATGCAGCTAAAGAATAACCGCTAATAAGAACTTAAGCTCCGATAATCATTGATTACGGAGCTTTTTAATTTGGCTAAAATAAAACCGTCTGACGCCGAAACGTCAGACGGGGCACGGGACGAACCCACGAATGAATTACGTCCTCTTGAGGATACGGTAGCATAGTCAATATAGACTTTGCAATAAAAGTTCGATATTCAATCCTCACCAACCAATATCCTCGAAAGTTATTGACCATGAATGAGTTGAAGCAAAAAATCGACGAGATCGTCAACGAGACTGTTGCCACTGCGTATTTCAACGAGGAACACGAGTTTCTTTATTTGCGTCCTGACACTCTGGCTAATTTTGCCGGACTGAGGTTTAAAGAGGAGAACGGTGAGTTTTTTTACACACCGGAGGACCAAGAAGCTTGGCAACCTGTACCTACTGACCTTGAGTCTTTGGAAGATTTAATAGATTGCCGGACACTTGAAAAAGGCGTTTACTTCAAGGACAAGGACAAGGACGAAGCGGATTTCTATTTTTATTGGGAAAAGGAATACGGCAGAGTTACTGAGCAGAAATACGCAGAAATTGTTGAAGAGATCGGTTTTATCTTGAGTCAACGTGGGCGAAATCACTGACCGTTTAAGACAACGTATTTTTCGGAGAAAAAGAAACTTCTAGTCCAGAAATACGAAGAAAAGGGAGCGCGAAGGCTCCCTCAAGGTTTTAGAAGCTATTTTTGTTTGCAGACTATGTTGTAGAAAGCCTCATTTATTGTCCCGGGAGCGATCAGATACCAGTCTCGCGATTCATAGGTTTTATGATGAATTATCTTGTTTTCAAATCCAAATAACGTGGTGTCTATTACGTCTGCTTTGTCTGTTTCGCAGTTGATAACGTTGTACGTCCTTTCCCAAGGAGACCAAGTCTCTGACGGACCTTTCGGGGTTGCTTCCACAACCCAAAAATAAACCAAATCGCCTTTTCTTTTGATGGACGGCTTATGGAGAAAGTATTCCGTACCGTCTATACCTTCTGCAACTTTTTCATAGCCGGGAGAGGGCTCCCAAGCGTTGGCAACCAGCGGCAGAAGCGCTACGAGAAATAGGTATTTGGCTTTCATTTTTTTTGAGCATCTTTATAGGAGTAAAACAAAATCGCACCTTCAATAAGGATCGGGACTCACAACATTCTTTCTCTCCAGCACTGGTAAATGATGAAGACTTGTGTAGCCCCTAAAATAAGCAGAGTTACGCCTTGATCCCAAACAAATTTAGAGACTAAATAGTTTGATATTACAGGAACAACAAGAACAGAAATTTCTATGACCAACAAGACTGCGATGAGACTCCCTGTGGGATCATGCCCTAGTAGCCCTGTCCATAGTAGTAACCGACAGAACAAGATGCCGAGTAGAGCAGGAATGGTAGCAATTTTTTCATAATCTTCTCCTTATCGACTTCTTCTATCTTAACAATTTGTTACACGAAATTCCTCGTGATTGAACCCCTCAATGAGGCTATTTTTACCGTTTTTCCCAAGATTCTAAGCATGAGTTTCTCTTATCTTTGATTGGGTAGATTGCTGTGAAATACAAGTTTTCGTATAGGTTCCAGCTTACGAAAAGGTCTCACGAGAGAAAGGGCTGTGCCAACTCCAGACAAGATGATAGGAGAAATGAAAGAAGGAAGCTGTGTCCTCCAGCACGTCAGACACAGTTTATTCCGCTATTGCCAATTTGGACGCCTATGACAAAAGCATATCTCCAGACCGACGTAAGGAAAAATATCGCAACCGGCCCGCTGTCAATCCCGGCAGATGAAGGAAAAACCAACGAAAGTCTTGTGATAAGTTGCCTTGTTATACTTTCTTGCCCGATTGCATCAACAAAAATAAGAGGTGAGTCAAAATGCTTCTCGAAGTGAGACTTGAAAATTTCAAATCCTTTAGAAAGAAGTCTGTTTTTTCTTTGGTTCCCCAACACGGCCTAAAGGATCTGGATTACAGTCTCTTAAGAGAGAGCAGGGGCGAAAAAGAGCAGAAGTACTTGTGCTCATCAATTATTGTGGGACCAAATGCCGCAGGGAAATCAAACTTCTTCTGTGCTGTGGAGTTTCTTAAAAATCTGGTTCTGAGCGGAAATATTTTTAATTGTTCGTTTACCTTTTCCGAACCAGATCTTTCTCTCATTCCGAATTCCTCTTTGAATGAGGCAAAACCTATATCACTTGGAATTACTTTTTTGACCCAAGGAGTTCTGATTGAGTACGATGTCAGCTTGGAGCTGGGAGAATTTTTAGATAGATCGGCAAACAAACTAATTTCTTTTGAAAGCCTCAAGATAAACGGAAAACCGGCTTTTGAGCGTCAAAAAAATAACGTCGAACTCTTTGACAACGAACCTTTCAAATCGAAGTGGAGTATCAGCGGGTCCCGAAAGCTGATAAAACTTCTTGCCCAAGAAAGTCTCAAACCTCATGAACTTTTCCTCACAAACGGTTTTAAGTGCTTGGTAAGTCATGAAATTGTCTCCATGATGGAATCCTGGTTAGGAGAACATCTTTGCACTTTGGACCTGTCCCGAAATTTAGCTTTTGAGGCGCCCTCGGCTTCGCGGTCAATAAAAACGTTCTTAAATGCTGTCACTGTTGCTGCCAAAGCAAACGGGTCAGAAACCTCCGAATTTTCTCTTGGCAGCGACGAAAATAGTGGGTATCTCTTCTCTGTTCTCGAAAATTTAAAGGGAAAGAAGGAGGCATATTCGGTTAAGTACGAGTCAACAGGAACGTTAAAGTTCATGTGTTTGTTTCCCCAGGCAGTGGAGGCAGTAAAAGACGGATCTGTTCTGGTTGTTGATCAGTTGGATGCGTCCATAAATCCGATGGCAATTATGAGCTTGATCAACATCTTTCATAACGACGGAATAAACAAGAACGGGGCTCAATTAATTCTTGCCACCTGTAACCCGATCTATTTGAACCCGAATTTATTCAGAAGAGACGAAATCAAGTTCGTAAACAAGGAAGATAACTCCGGAAGCACGATCTACTCTCTCTCTGATTTTGGAACAGAAGGTGAGGGTGGAGTGAAAACAACCGACGATTACGCCTCCAACTACCTCATGGATTGTTATGGCGCCATGTCCGGAGCGGACTTCACTGAACTTTTTTGCGAGCTTACTAAGAATTAGTATTGGCGGGAAAAACATCCCGCCTTTTGATTCTAAATTTTCTTGAGAGCCTCTCCCTACAACTTACGGTTAAGTTCGTCTCGGCATTTTTTCTCCGAGAAATACTTGCGTTCGGCTACTTCGCCCTGCTTCCCGATGTTGAACGAGGAGATCGGGCGGTGGTAGCCCATGACGCGAGTCCAAATTTCGCAGGGTGTTCGTTCTGAATCTTTGATCCCGAGTTGTTCCAATTTTTCCGACATTTGATTCTCCTCAAAAGAAATGGCTACCAATGGACGCGCCTGAAAATCTTTCCGTCGATGTAAACATCTATCGCACGGCTCGACTGCATTTCCTGCCAGATGATGTCGTCGTAAACGTAAACGGTTCTGTAGCAGTCGCCTGATTCGTCCGAAGAGCAGGGAGTGCGCTCCCGATATTTTTTAGGCTTGCCTCTGACACACGCCTTTGAGCCGGCTGTTTCCCAGCCGTAGTCTTCGGAATAGTATTTGTAAGTCCCGTTATGGTTGTATTGAACGTTGGAATAACCTCTTCTCTCGGCTCTGCTTTTGGCGTACTTGGATAAATTGGCATTTGAGGCTTTGGCCTGAACATAGGTTTCTCCGAGATAGCCTTTCGGAGCTTCTTCGTAGCCTTCACCGTATAAAAAACAAGGGTCGTAATGGTCACTGAGCTGCTTGGCCTCGTTGCCTGCCCCGGCTTGCGGACACTTCGGGAATTTGCAAGGATGCCTCTTGGAGAGGCATTTGAACAATTTGTCTATGGGAGGACGACACTCTGCCACTGCACGGGGGCCGTTAGGATTCGACAAACAAAGCAGCACTTCACAGCCCCATCTGGCGTTGCCCGTCAGCTCTTCGACTTCTTCGCCGTTGGGCAGGGTAAGGGCAACGGCTGTACTGCTGACGGCCAATCCGGTGATTATTGAAAGAACTATCCGTCTTTTCGACATAACTTACTCCGTTTCAGATTTTGGAGAGGCGTTCTGCTGCGGCTTTTTTGGCTTTAATTTTTTGACAGAGCGCTTCAAGAAGTTTGTTCACGTCTTCTTCCAAATAAAGTTTGTCTTTTCCAAATCCAAGAACGCCCGTTATTTTTCCTTCGGCTTCCAATCTCTTCAGGGTACTCAGCGAAACATGCAGCAGCTCCAAAGCCTCTTTACGGGTAATGAGCTTCTTGGGCATAAACAACTCCAAAAGGATTTAAATCAATATTTTCATTGTTTAAATCAATTGTAAAACAGAATTTTAATCTTCTATAATCAAAGCAGATTTACTGTTTCGTTACAGTCTTAACGATAGTGCAGTTGCTATGCAACGGGTTTTTTGATCAAAAACCTAAATAAATGATTGTGTTCGGACTTGGGGCCGAGCTAGATTCCAAGCGGACTAACCTATTTCGGCAGGTCGAGTGGTTTGCCTTTACGGGTTAGAAACTACAGGCACTGTTTTTAGGTGACGACGCTTAGGAATTCGGAAGATGCTTGGAAAAGTGTCTTTCGGACGAAGTTTGCAGCTTCGTTTTTTCCAATGTTTTTTTTCGTTGCGCATTGGAATTTGTCGGACTGTTCTGAGCGGTTCGACGGCAGTAAAGAACTCAGAGAGCGGGTGCAGGCAATGAAAGCAAATCGAGAGCACTCAAGAGCAGAGCTGCGGGCGGGGCTTTGCGAGATTCCTCAGCCTCAAAAGGCTTTTGTCTTTTGTTCGGCGCTTCACAACCGGATGCCGTGATTATTCGTTGTTTTTCTGGTGGAAATCAAAACAGCGATGAGGTTCCAGATTCCACAACTGAAGTCCTTTTCGGGACTTGTATATGCGCTTCGGCGGAATTTATTTCGCCGGGTGCGGAGTCGAATTCCTCCGAAGTTTTTTAACTTTAGGAGGATAAGGCCATGAGTGAAAGTCAATTTCAGACTTTTAAGTTATCGGATGTCATTAACAATCTTGTCGATGACAAAGGTAAATTGATCAAAGCCCCGGGGATTCCCATCAAGGGCTTTAAAGAACCGCAGGACGGCACTCAGCGCAAGATGCTAATACCGTCTTTGATTCCGAACTACGTATTTCGCGGTTCGGAGCTCGGCTTAATCGCCAGGTTCTTTTTGAAGAAGTCGCGTTACGGGTTGTGGGTTTCAGGACCTACGGGTTCCGGCAAGACTTCGGTAATCGAGCAGTTTTGTGCCCGATTGAATTGGCCGGTAGTCAGTTGTACAGGTTCCGGCAGATTTGAGTTTTCGCAGTTGGTAGGGAGCAACAGGCTCACTGCCGGCAAAAACGGCGAAGCTCCGACAATGAAGTTTGAGCTTGGGCCTCTGGCTCAGGCAATGCTGAACGGCTACGTTTTTATATTTAACGAAGCGGATTTGGCGGATCCTTCCGAGCTTACTGCTCTGAACGAGGTATTGGAGGGCAAAGACCTCTATATCCCGGAAAACGGAGGGATGATTATCAAACCTCACCCGATGTTTCGTCTCGTTTGTACCGGCAACAGTGCAGGCTCGGGCGACGACACCGGTGCTTATGCAGGCATCAGCCAGCAGAATATGGCTTTGATGGACAGGTTTTATTTCCTGGAAGTCGGCTATATGTCGGAAGAAACAGAGGAACAGGCATTTTCACTTGCTTTTCCCACCATTCCGAAGGAGTGGAGAGAAAAAATGGTTCGTTTTGCTGTCCAGATCCGCAGCTCTTTCGAGAGAGGCGATTTGAACTCTCTGAGCATTCCGATGTCCACTCGTACTTTGTACAAGTGGGCGGATAACTACTTATGGCTGCTTCACTCCACCGGGACTCCGGAGGAGAAGCTGTATGTGAGTTTTCAACAGGCCCTGGGTGCTCGGTACAACATTACCGACCGTCAGGTGGTTTGTCAGCTCGCAAGAGCTATTTTCGGTGAAGCATGGCCTGCGGTTGAACACTGATTTGTTCTGTCGTCTGCAAGCTTTTTATTTCTGATTTTTCGTTCCTTTCGGGGTGCTTCTTGTCCCGAGGGGCATGATGCGCCCTAACTTTTCTTTTTTTGGAGTGCATTATGTTTACGTTAAATGAAGTTACGCTACTTGGTCGCCGGGGTTCCGATGCGAAAGTTCGCACAGCCGCAAACGGTAAAAAGTACGCCATGATCTCTCTGGCTACGGAGGAAGTTTTCCGTGACGATCAGGGCGGTTGGGCAACAACGACTGTTTGGCATGACCTGATTGTTTTCCCGTCCGACGCGGTACTGCAGCATTTGAAGAAGGGCGCTTGCGTCCTTGTGAAGGCTGCCGTTTCTTATCGGACTGAGGAAAATTCCAACCGCAAGCTGATGAATCTTAAGGTTCGCCAGCTTCAGGTTCAGACATCCGGCGGCGCCAAATCTCAAAATCGCACAGACGGCGAAAACGCCCAAGGTTATTCCGGTTCTTATCAAAGAAACGGCAATTACCGCACGCAAAATTCGCAGAATGTGCAGCGCGCTCAACAAGCGCCTCAGCAGAGACCGGTTTCGGATGACGATTTTGTCTGATTCTTAAGCCGTCTTTTCTGATCCCAATCTTTGAAGATTAGGAAAAATTCAATCGGGCTGACGCACTGATTTTTTAATTGGTATGCGATGCCTCCAACCCTACGGGAGTTTTCTGTTCCCGTAGGGAGAGAGAACTCCCTTTTTATTTCGGAGTTTTCTCATGTCTAATAACATTGCTGCTCAAACAACATCTCTGGTCCGTCGTTTCGCTGAAAAAGCAAACTGCGATCCTCACAAATACAACACTGCGCTGGAAACGGCTCTGGGCGTTAAGCGTCCGGAAACGATATTGGCTGCTTTGACGCTTTGTGAGGAGCTGGAGCTTGATCCCCTTCGGGGCGATGTTTACATCCCGGTCGTGAACGGAAACGACGGCAAGCCCTCCATCTCCTATCAGGGATGGACCAAGATTGTCACTTCCCGTCCCGACTTCAACGGCGTAAGCACCGAGTTTTCCGAAAACAAAGTCAAGATCGAAGGTTTGAACTCTCCCGTTCCTGAATATGTGCAGGTAACAATGTGGAGGAAAGGGATTGATCATCCGACGGTCATTCGTGAATACATTGAAGAAACCTTTCAGAGCAGATCTCTTCCGTGGAGAAAATTTCCGCGAAGAATGCTCCGTCACAAAGGCTTTATTCAGGCGGCACGACTGACTTTCGCTTTACGGGGCGACGGAGAGGATGTTGATTACGGAAACATCGACGCGGCGCAAGCCACGTTGAATGCGGTTGATGCCGACGGTGTTATTAAAACACCGGTTCAGCAGGCCGCACCTGTTCAGGCCGCTCCGCAGCCGGCCGCTTTCATGCGCTTCAAAACTGAAGCGGAAATGCTCAGTCGCGTCGGAGTTCTTATCTCGGCTGTCAAAGAGGGCAGGTCTACCAAGGAAAAAGCCGTCAAGATGCTGACCAAGCGGGTTCATCCGAGCCAGTTGGATCAGTGTCTGACAATCCTTGAAAAGGGACTTGAACCTCAGCCTTCGGCACCGGCTCCGCAGGAACTTGCACCGGAGACGGAGGAAAGTGTCGTTTCTCAGGTTCTCACTCCCGAGCAGAATTTCGATTCCGCTCCGCAAGTGATGAGTCCTCAGGAAGACGCGGCTCCGGCCGTACTGACTGCCGACGATGAAATCCCGTTCTAACCGGAGAAGAGCCATGTTGAAAGTTACATTGCAGCAAGGCTCCGAATCCTGGTTGGATTGGAGACGTGAAGGCTTGACCGCTACCGAAGCGGGAGTCATCCTCAATCAAAATCCGAACAAGTCTCCCTGGAGACTTTGGATGGAGAAAAAGGGAAAAGCAACACCGCAAGACCTGTCTTCGGTTCCTGCCGTTCGTTTCGGCAGAGAAAACGAGGACACGGCCCGCAAGATTTTCGAAGGTACTCATTCAACGACGGCACCTGCCGTTTGTGCCGAGTGGGATTACGACAGAAGATTTCGTGCGAGTTTTGACGGTCTGACCCCGGAAGGTATTCCCGTTGAATTCAAATGTCCTCAGGGGAACACCCTTGCGGACGTGAGAGAAAACGGTGAATTTTCCGACGCCTATTTGCTTTACTTTTTTCAGGTTCAGCACCAGCTTCTTGTGAGTGAAGCCCCTTACGGATGGCTTTGCTTCCTGGACGGTATGAAGTTGATCGAATTCAAGATCCTCCGTTCGGAGGAAACCATTCGTCAAATCATCAGCGCAGGAAAAGTTTTCTTGGATTCTCTCAAAGGAAACGAACCTCCCGCCGCCGACCAAAGCAAAGACCCTCTGATACTGTCCGGCGAATCGGCAAAGACTTGGCTTGAATTGGCCGAGACTTGGCTGGCTTGCGAACAGCATATCAAAGAGGTCGAAAGGTACAAGAAGCTTCAGGGCGAAGTTGCCGACAAAATGAAAGAAATCCTCGGTGATTTCAAGTTTTGTGAAGGCTTTGGAGTCCGTCTCAGTGCTTCGGATACTCAAGGAGCGATTGATTGGAAGAAGTTTGCCGAATCCGTCAACGCCACTCCTTCGGAGTATGAAAAATTCCGAAAAGCCGGTTCTAAAAAGTATCGGGTTACGCCGACGGGCCGATTGGGGCCTGAAGGGTTCGATACTGCGGAGCTGGAAATTTTGGAAAAATCTCAGGACGACATCGCTTCTGCGGATTGGATGTTTTAACAAATTCCGCGGAATTCCCCGTGTGCAAGTGCGGGGATGAATAGCGGGCGAACCAGTAAGGTTCGCGTGATAGGATCATCCTGTGAGGCGTTCAGGCTCCTCACAATCTACCTATTCTGGCTAAAAGAATTCGGGAATGAACAGCGCAAAAACTGCTCGGACTCGATGGGGCGTCTTTGTGGACACGCCCGCAATTGTACGAAACCTGCATGCATATGTGGGTGTTCGCCAGTTGCTAGAAATGGGAGCACGCTCCCATGAAACCGCGCACGTGAGTGCGAGGTAGTTCATTTTTTTATCAACCCCGGCGGGAATACCTTTCCCGTCAGGGCAGGTTTTTCCGCCTTAATTTTTAAGGAAAAACCATGTTAAAACTTAATGAACGCGTTGCTTTAATCACTCTCAATTTTCGTAAGACCACCGGCAACATCCAGTTGAATCAGACGGAATTTTCCGCTGAAGATCTGGCCCATTTGCCTCCCGGATTCCGTCTGGGAACCAAGCCCGTTATCGAAAGAAAACGGCTGACGGTTTTCGATTCATTGAAGGATGAAGCCACGCTGCTGTTGAAAAATCACGGAATCGAATTTATGACTCCGGGATCTTTCATTGTCCCGATTGAATCCTACAAAGGCTTCATTAAGGACGAACTGAACAGGATTTGTGCCAGATACGAGACGGAAGTCAAAAATCTTCTCGCTCATTGGAATGAATACTGTGAAGCCTTTATCAAAGCGAACCCGAATTGTTCTCCCGAACTTCTTCGTAAAGGACGACCCTCGGTCGAACGGATCGAAAGAAGTTTTAAATCGGAGTACATGACGGCAAAAATCGTTCCGGTTGAAGGTGACGAAGGAGAAGTGGAAACCCGATTGAGCAATCTGTCGGAAAACCTGATTTCTTCTGTTGCCGCCGATTGCCGAAACTTTCTCCAAAAGAACAAACCCGGTCGCTCAAGCGCGAAGTCCGGCAGCAGAGTTCTATTGCAGCGGATTCTTACCCGATGCAAAGAGTTGGAGTTTATAAGCCCGAGAGTTACGCCTTTGATTGAGTTCCTTCAAAATTGCCTGAACAAACTGCCCGTAGGTGTTTCTTATACGGGAAATCTGTTTGGTCTGGTCAACGGTGTTCTCTTCTTCCTGTCGGACGAAAGAACACTGAAAAGACTGTGTGACGGCACATTGGACACTTCATTGGTTTTCGGAGGTTACAACCTTGGAGAAACCGGTGCCGATGTCCTTCCCGGCCTTTACGGTTTGGAAGAAACGGATAAAGGCGGCGATGCTGCGGAAGCTGATTCCGAGGACATCACTGCCGGAACCGTCGAGGCTGCCAAGGCGGTCGAAACGGCATCCGAATCTGTGCCTCCAGAGGAGCTGACGGACGACGAGTTGTCCGCCTTGTTCTTCGGCGCATAGTCTTGCTTTACCCCACGGGGATACTTCCCCGTGAGGGTGAAGTATCTCCTTTTGTCTTAAAAGGAGATTTTTATGGATTCCAAAGTTGTAAGCGCACTCAAGAAATTGGGTGTTATTTTTTCCTCGCTTAACGTAACGGTAAAAGTCGGCGCGTATTGCGCCTCAACCGACGGTAATGAAATCAGGATTCCGTTCCCCGACGCCAAAACGGATTTTCAGATGTTGACGGCATTGCTGATGCACGAAGCCTCTCATTGCCGCTACACCGACTTCAAAGCCGATTTCCAAAGCAACAAGCTGGTGCATTCATTCGTGAACGCGATCGAAGACGCCCGAATAGAAGCCCTAATAGGGCAGGTCTATGCGGGTTCCTCGTTCATGTTCAGGGATCTGTATCTGAAGATGCTTCCGAAAATTGTTTCCCGCATGATCGGTCAGAATCCGATTCAAGTGTTCGGCCTTTGGCTGAATTGCAGAGCATTTGTGTTCTTCGGCAAACCTTACGTTGAAGAATATGAAGAAAAGATCGGCGAATATCTGAGGACGGTCTTTCCGTCTCAAATGCTGGATCAGGTATCCGGTTTGATGGATCGGCGGTTTCCGGGGCTGAAAAGCACTTCGGACGTTGTTGATCTTTCCGGAGAAATCTTTGACATCTTCGTTCCCTGCCTTAAGGCAATGATGAAGGGTCAGGGAGATCCGCAGGAAGATGACGGAGAGGGAAACGGTGAAAGCGCTTCCGATTCGGATGAACTGTTTGACGGAAATTCTTCGGGCAATGCCGAGGGTTCAAAGCCGGACGGAAAAAACGGATCGAAAACCGGATCAGAAACCGAAGATAAAACTTCGGAAGACGGTGACGGAAATGGAAGCGGAGAAGGTGAAACCGTTCCCGAAAACGGGGCGGGTGCCGACGCCAAAGCAGATGCAGGAAGTGATTCTTCGGACAAGGCAGATTCGTCTGCCGGTTCACAGAAAGTTTCAGGCGGAACTTCAGGTGCGGCAGCCTCTTTGACTGATGGTGAGAGAAGTGCTCTTTTGGAGGAATTGGAAGAAAACGGGCAGAAAATTCCCGAACAAAATCTGATAGACGCCAAGGAACTTCTCAATAAGATGAGGGATCGGAAGGAACCTGTTGCAGGTTTGGTCCAAATCACTCACTCAAGCAGAGAGCAGGTCAGTCGGAAGCCTTTACAGGATGGGACCAGAGGAGCGGAACGAATAATGAAGGCGCAGGATTGTGCCCGAAGGATTCGAAACGCTTTGATGGGTCTTATCGAGGCCAAGGCCCGAAGCTACTCTTACTACTCTGACTCCGGTCTCAAAATCGACAAGCGGCGTCTCAGCCGGTTGGCGGTTTGGGACACCAAAGTCTTCCGAAAGAAGGATGAGGTAAAGGGTGAGGATTGCGCACTTATGCTCTTGGCAGACACTTCAGGCTCTATGGAAATAGATTGGGTCGAAGAAGAGTATGCCGCGTGTCTGGGCATTGCGCTTGCTCTGCGGAACGAGAGAAACGTGGATGTAGGATTTACCACGTTTTCGAGTTACGCCGAACAAATTCTTCCTCTCGGAGCAAAGTCATTGCTTGCTTATCAAACGGAAATCGGTGCCTCGTTCCAACGGAATTCAACCAGAACGGACTTGGCTCTGATTGCGGCGTTGCAGGAGCTTTCCTTCAGCAGACGCAAGCGCAAGATCGTTTTGGTAATGACAGACGGGCAGAGTGACAATACTTTGGATACCAGACAAGCAATTGAGGCTTTGAACAGAAATCACTGTGAAGTCTATGCTCTGGGAATCGGATGCCGGGTGCTGGAAGCAGACCTTTATCAAGGGTGCTTTTCGATTCCCGATATTTCCGCCCTGGCACAGTCTTTGAGTGACTTTGCGAAGATCTCATTGCGTCTTGGCAGACAAGCTGCCTGAAAATTTTATTTCTTTAACCCGCTCGGGGGCTTACCCCGGGAGGGAGCCCCCTTTTTTACCGATAAAGGAGGCTTAGTGAATAAAATAAATCAAATCGAAACGCTTGAATTTACTTTCAAGCCGAATTTTTCAACTTTTGATATTCGGTTAGTTAGCAACCTTTATTGCCAAAATTAGAGGGCACTCGTCAATCTGACGCGTGCAAACTAATTTATTAACCCTGTGGGTCGTCAACCCGACAGGGTTACGGCCCTTCCTGTGAAAGGCTAAAAATGGCAGTAAAGGAAATCATCGTAGCCAAGATAGGCTATTCAAATTTGTTGGCTATCGGAGTCGTTGCTTCAAGTGTCTCTTCTTTTGAAAAAAAATCTGAAGAATATTCTTATCCGGGGATTTTGTTTGATGCAAAAAACTCTGAAGGGGAGGATGTCGTATTTTTTGTCCTCATGCTGAACGAAGATCTTTTTTGGGTGATTTGGTCATTGGTTTATTCCTGTGTCTTTCATCGTAAAGAAGATGTGACTTCCGCAGTTTTAGGCAAAGTCATCCGAGACATTTTGGACAGGTAGGCAATTGTTGCCTTGGGAGCGATCATTCCGATAGGGGAGACTGCTCCCGTTTCTTAAAGACATTTATTGGAGCGTTTAGCTTTCATAGCGCTCTCCGTCCTTGATTTCCTAAAACCTCTCAAATTCAAAATTTGCTTTGAGGTTTTATACAAGGGCCCGGGCAACCGGCAGATAAACAAAACCCCCGATTTGCACTCGGGGGCTTCTGGGAGAGACGCTATGGATCTCAACATAGTTAACGTCTCCTTGAATCTCATTATATCTCTAAGTGATTGGAAGAAAGTGTATTTTTTCCTTTTGTTACTGCTGATAATTATGAAGCATTCGAGGTAACGTAAATTATGCCCCGCCTCATAAGCGGGGCGCTCCGCCTACTCGTAAAGAGGGAAAATGAGGAATGAACGTTATTCATTTCTTGACGTTCTGTTTGTAATTCTGATTGTCTTTGCAGTGGCTTTAATTCTTATTGATTCAATTTCAGTCAGGATAAGCATTCAGACAGAACAGCCAACAATCAAAGAGAAGACCTCTTTGACCATTTAGTTTTTTGGAGCGTTTGATTATTCATAACGTTTTTCGCCCTTGATTTCCTAAAACCTCTCAAATTCAAAATTTGTTTTGAGGTTTTATACAAGGGCCCGGGTAACCGGCAGATAAACAAAACCCCCGATTTGCACTCGGGGGCTTCTGGAGAAACGTTGTGACCTTCAACATAATCAACGTTTCCTTGGACTTCATTATATCTCTGAGCGACTTGAAGGAATTGTATTTTTTCCTCTTGTTACTGATGATATTTTTGAAGCGTCCGAGGTAACGTAAGTTATGCCCCGCCTGATAAGCGGGGCGCTCCGCCCAACCCTTACGGGGATTTTTCCCCGTAAGGGGAAAGATCTCCGATTTTTTTGGAGACTTAATATGGGAGTTAGAAGTGACGTTGCTTTCGTTATCTGCAAAGAGGATTACGAAGCGCTGGAAAGAGCATTCGAAAAGCATTTCCCCGAATCCAAGCTGTTGGATTGTTTCGATCTGATCGAAACAGTTGAAGGTAAGGGAGAAACCTGGTTCGTTTATGTTTGCCGCGAAATAAAGTGGTACACGGAAGATCCGGATATTGCCTTTTTGATGTCTTGCCTCAAAGAGAAAAGAACTCAGTTTGCCGAAGCCTGCGAAACAGGCTATTCGGAAAGCTGGAACTGCACTCACTTTGAGGATTGGGTCGGCGTGCAAAGTTGGCCCCAGCTAGTGCTTAACGTTTGAAATTATCAACCCTGCGGGGATTTTTCCCGCAGGGGAAAAGTCTCTGCATTTTTTAGGAAATATCAATCATGAGACTTGTTTCAAAAATCCTTATGAAAATAAGGGCCGGTATGTTTGAGTCCAAAGGCGGCTTTTCTTCATTGTTGCTTTTGTTGTCCGCGTTGTTGCTGGAACGTCATCTCCGTTTCGATGAAATTGGTGCTTATCAGGAAACGTTAAACCGTTTCCGAACCGCTAATCTCGGACGTTCGGATATGAAGTTATTTGTGAATCTTGCCTCAAAACATTTGCGTCATTCAGCCGGTGAATTCGGCTGGCTAGTGTATATGTGAGGCAGAAGAGCTTAATGACAACCGCATAACAAGGCGGCAAAACCGCTTTCATTTTTAACCCTTACGGGGATTTTCTCCGTGAGGGGAGAGTCTCCTTTTTATTTACCTAAAGGAGGTCAAAAATTTTTAAATTTTTTCATTTCAATGCAGATAAAAGTTTGCAAAGAATGGCCGATATGTCTGAGAAAGTCGCAGTTGCTACATTCATAATTGCCGCTTTCCAGGCTGAAGGACGGCCTGCTATGGTTTCCGCTGTTTTATGCGCTGTGTGCTTTCTATTATCATTGGCGTTAACGAACAGGAGGACCAAATGACAACTACATTTATGATTTTTGCCATTTGTTTCGTTGCAGTAATGGTTGTTTTTTCCATTTTCTGCTTGATCGTAGCAAACAAAAAATAAGGATTTAACTTATAGAGGGAACCCTTAAGTTTTTTCTTTCTACCCTTGCGGGGATTTTCTCCGCGAGGGGAAAGTCTCCGCTTTTTATTTATGGAGACTTATCATGGGATACACCCATTATTTCAACAGAACTGTTTCTTTGAGTGAGGAACAGGCCGCTCAGCTTTGTGAAAATGCTGCCAAAATTGTGACGTATTGGTTTGACCACACGCGCAACAGTGCTGAAATTTTTGCAAAGAAAGAGAAACATTCAGGCAGTTGGGATGAATTTCTGGATAGTTCTCATAACCAACTGAAAATTCTTGAATCTGATGACAACAGAGAAGAGAAGTTGGTTGGTTTATGGAAAAAATGCAATGCGATTTGCATTCATCCTGATTACGAAACTGTTCCTTCGGAGGATTTCTACTTTCCGTTTGACGGGGATAGTTTCTCCTTCTGTAAAACGAATCATGCCGTAGGTTTCGGTCCTCTTGTGTATGGTTTGTTCTACTTTTTAAAGCTCTCCGGTGTCGGTCGGGTATCTACCGACGGCCAAAGCGCTGAAACCAGGGCCGGAAGAAAACTTGTAAAAGCTGTGTTTCCCGAGCTTTTTACAAAGATTGGATCCCGGAAGTAAGAAACGCTTTTTTATCGGAGGCTTTATGACTAAAAAACCTGATGATTCTCTGCTGCCCGTTACTGCGGGAGACATCAATAAATTGAAATCTATGGTGGATGATCTTTACAACAACGTGGGCAAGACCCTTGTTCATGCTGAAGTAAATGATGATGACATCGAAAGTACGGTTTCAAACATTTTGTCCGACATCAAATGTTGTCTGGTTGATCGTTGGGCCGAAAAGTTCCTCCCTGGTGAAGGTACTCCTATGGAGCCGTCGGAGTCGGGTTTCTCCGACGACGATGATTGGGAGGAGGAATACGAGAAGTTCGGATTCAGCCGTTGATTACGGACGGAATTGATTCGGACAACATTTTTCTTAACCCTTGCGGGACACTTCCCCGCAAGGGCGAGGTGCCCCGTTTTTTAACGGAGCAACTTATGTTGAATCTACAAACTGTCGTCTCGAACTTGGTTGGTCAGTTGGGCGGTTTTGAAAATCTCATTGAGTTTGGCGTCGATCCGACGACTATTCTGGCAGTGTCCAGATCAAGTCATCGGATTCCCCGTCAGTCCCATGAGGAAGATGCGTTTTGTAATTACGGTCTTAAGCTTTTTTATGAAGGAAAAAACTTTACCGTCTTGCTTGATTGGGATGATTCTTATTCCATTGAAGTCGACGGCGAAGTGAGGAAAGTCGGGATCTTTTTCGACGAACTTATCACCTGCATTGAAGAGTTGACCGGAAAGCAAATGCCCTACCATCTGGAGGTTTCCGGATTCAGGGAATCTGTTTCGGATGACGGTTGCGCAGTTCTTGTAGGGCCGGAATACCGACCGATCAGGAATCCTGCTTTTCACTAAATTTACTTTTAACCCTTGCGGGGACTGATCCCCGCGAGGGGAAGTCTCCGCATTTTTTTTTCGGAGATTTTTATGAGTAATGCAATTTCTGTTGAATTGGCCGAATTTCTGGTTTCTGCTGCGGACGAAAGTTCCGGAGAAATCGGCATTGACGCTTCTTATTCCGGCAGATGTATGTACGGTCAAACCTGCTTGGGACTTACTTTCGAGTCTGTCCAAAGTGCGTTCGGCCTGTTTGAATCCCTCAGATATTTCGGGTCTGCCAACTTCGTGAATTTAACCCACGAATTGGCCGATTTTCTGGCCGGCTGTCGAAAAGACGGCTACGGATACGGAGTGATTTTGTACAACACTTCAAAATCTTGGCCGGCTGAAGTTCTATTGCCTGAAGACTAGAAACTGTTTTTTATTTTTTAACCCTTGCGGGGATTTTTCCCGCAGAGGAGAAGTCTCCGCATTTTTATGAGGAGACTCAAATGCTAACGTTTTTCAATCGTTCACACTCTGAATCCGTTACTGTCGATTATTGCGACTTTCCTGAAGAGGCTTTGAATGAATCCGTTGGATATTTAAGATCAAGCGGATTTAAGTTTTATTGCTTACATCCGGAAGTTGCAAATTGGATGGGGGTGGATGTGTCATCCGTCGAAGAGATTCGCAAGCGGATCAGACACGCTCAGAAGAACGAGATGTTTTTGTTCGAAATCAACAGCGGAAGCCATTCAGTTTATTGGTTTCGGTTTCAATCTTTTTTCGGGTTCACTTTTATGGACAAATGGGATTCTTTTGAAGGAAACATTGCAGTTGTTTCCCAAAAGGATGCCGCAGCTTTTCTTGGGAAATCGGGAGAGGCTGTAACGGAAGAAGAAGTTCTGAAGAGGCTCAAGATGGAGGCAGAGATCATTGAGAAGGCGATCAACGGAGACTTATTTGAAGTCTGCGGGCCTGAATCCGACGATTTTTGCCGCCACGGATGGTTCTTGGATGAAGAAGAGGCCGTAAAGTTTGCATTGGAAGAATACCCGGACTTTAAGTACAAAGACGAGGACTTCCGAACAATCTACGAACTTAAAACAGCCTAACCGATTTTTAAACCCTAACGGGGATACTTTCCCCGCAAGGGTAGAGCATCCCCTTTTTCTATGGAGATGCTTTATGTACAGACGGTACAGACCATACAGAAATATGTTTTCCCCGCACCAATGGCGAGTGCTTCATTCAAGTCCCGATTGGGAAATGAAGTTATCGCGGGAAAACTCTACTGTCACAGCAACGTTTACACCCCGTTTTTCGTTAAACAAGGACTACATCCTGGAAATCGAAGATGTTCGTAATTATGACGACCTTTGTAAAAAGGTCCGTGACTGTTATGAGGAATACGACCCGGATTATGAAACCTACCTCTGGATAGGTTCCGACGGTCACGGGATAAACGGTGCTCCTTACCACATCAGGGATATTTTGGCGGATCACGACCTAATTGACAGCAAGCTGTCGGGTCTATTGTTTGCGCTTCGATTTGCCTGATGATTTTCAACCCTGTCGGGGATACCGTCCCCGTCAGGGAGGAGACCTCGACTGCAAAAAACGGAGTTAATCATGCAAAACGTAAAAGCTCTGAAAGACTTCGCAAGAGGTCGATGGGATGCGATTTTCCGTTCACTTGCTCCGCAGCTCGGCGAGGCAATGGATGCAAACGGATCCCATGTTCCGAGTCCCGTATCGGGAGGAAAAGATCGCTTCAGATTGTTTTCCGACTGGAAGGAGACCGGAGGAAGCGTTTCCAACGCCGAAGGTACATTTACCGACGGCTTGGCTACGCTCATGTACGTTAACGGATGGAATTTCGGAGAAGCAGTCAAACAGCTTGCCCGTTTTCTCGATCCCAACAACGGAAATACTGAAGTTGTTAATGCCGATCATCAGCCCGAAATCGGAGTCGTCCAGATTCTGAAGACGGTGACCATCAAAGGTAAGGAAGTCTTTTGTCTTGAGCTTTTAAAAGAAGACGGACTTGTGGCGACCTTCTGGGGAAAGCGTATCCGTGCCGAAGTCGCCCGCAAGGGCGTAAAGGTCGGATCACGGATCAGCATTCATCACTTCGCAGATTCGGTCAGAAATCTGTCCGGAGGAAGGCAATACCGCACCGCCTTATGGCGGCTTGAGGTGCTGCTGACTCCGCAGGAAATCGAACGAATAAAAGCACAGGAATTAAAAGAAAGGCTTGAACTCACCGAAAGCATTCAAAAGATGTGGAAGGAGAGCAAAAAGCCGACTCTTGGCAGCCCTGTGTGGAATTACCTTAAAAGTCGCGGTCTTAATCCACGGTCTTCTTCAATTCAAAACAACATTCGCGAGTCCGTTTCTTTCGCTTCAGGAAAGGAATGGCCCGTCATGTTGGCTGAGGTCAGAGACAGAAGCGGAAAACTAATAACTCTCCACAGAACGTTTCTGACGGAAGAAGGAAAAAAGGCCCCGATGGAAAATTGCAAACGCCTGATGAAACTGCCGAAAGGCAGTTCCATTTCCGGCTCTGCAATAGGCTTTGGCAATACAGATGAATCAATCGTCGGTGTTGCCGAGGGCATAGAAACGGCTTTGAGCATTGTTGAAGCGACGGGTTATCCCTGTTTCGCCGCAATCAGTGCAAACGGAGTCGTAAGTTTTCAGCCCCCGACGGGAGCCAAAGTGGTCTTGATCTTCGCGGATAAAGACGCTTCGGAAACCGGTCAAAAGGCTGCGGAAAAAGCTCGTGAACGCCTGGCCTCAGAGGGCTACCACGCAATCGTGCTTTTGCCGTTTGAAGAAATTCCGGAAGGTGTCAAAGGCATCGACTGGAACGACGTGCTTGTGAACAACGGGTATTTCCCGCTTAAACGAGCCTAAACATTCTCAACCCCCGGACGGAGGAGATATTTTTCTCCTCCGGGGAAAAGTGTCTCCCCGTTTTTCTTTTTAAAGGAAAAGCAAATGAGTAAAAAGACACTTTCGAGAACATTACTGAACTCTCTTATCGGCTACAAGATCGAACAGGCTCGGGAAATGCAGGCTATTGCATTGTCCGGCACCTCCAAATCGGAAGCCGTCAGACTGTTGAAAGACGTGGATACGGACCTTCGCGGAATCTTATTGTTGGACATTGATCCGGGAATCACTTTGTGCGAAGAAGCTCCTCGGAAACTCTGCGAAGCCATCAATACAAACCTCGACCTTTTGTACAAAGCCCGCCGTGGGCGCTTGGATCAGGGGGCGCTTGTATGAGATTCGGAAGTTTCAAAAACAAAAACCTTGAGCAGTTTGTAGTGAACGGAAAGACGAAAGGCATACGCCAGGACTTGATTCCGAACCTCGCACATCTGCTCACGGTAATGCGTTTCACAGGGAAACCTGAAGGATTTGACCCTAAATGGCGTTGCCATTTTCTCTGTCAGTCCGGAAGGTATTCCCTTACGGTGAAAGGCGCGTGGCGGCTGACATTCGCTTTCTCAGGCGAAGAAGCAGTCGCCATTGATTTGGAGCAGTACCACTGATCTTTTTTCTTCCCTCGCAAGAGGGAAGATTCGGGCGTTTTTAAAAACTAAAGCGTCCGAATCTTTCCTTTTCTAAAAGCAACGTCCATCTTCCGTCCTTGAACCAAAAGACAAAGGAACTCCGTCTGTCGGAGGGCGTTTAAAGAATCTTTAAATCCCAAAAAATCATCGTTAGGCACTTCCTATGCACAACCATATCCAGAAAGCCGGGTCTTTAGAACGAAAAATAAACATAAATTCGGCAGCTAATCCAACTGACAATCTCTCAAGAATTCCTGCAGCCGGAGCAATCAGAGTTGCCGAAATGTTCTCAGGACCGGGCGGAATCGGAATCGCTCTGAACAGAACCCGCTCTGACAAACATCATTTCGAACACGTCTGGGCAACTGATTATGATGCCGACACTATGAGAACGTACAAGGCCAATGTTCTTAAAGGTACGGATGTTCCTTTTTTTCTTTCGGATGTCAGAGATCTTGATATTGATTCGCTCCCTGCAGCAGAAGGTTTCCTTTACGGGTTCCCCTGTAACGACTTCTCTTTGGTAGGAGAATCGAAAGGGTTGGACGGTCATTTCGGAGGGCTTTTTTCTTACGGTGTCCGCTACATCAATCGTGTAAATCCGCTCTTTTTTCTGGCAGAAAATGTCTCGGGACTTTCCTCTGCCAACGAAGGCAAGGCTTTTGAGACAATTCTTGCCTCTCTGAACAACGCGGGACAATTCGGCTACAACATCACCGCCCACCTCTACAAGTTTGAAGATTACGGAGTTCCGCAGGCAAGGCATCGTTATATTTTGGTTGGTTTAAGAGGCGATCTCGGTCTGGAATTCAAAGTTCCCAAACCTTCAGGCGTTATTAAAACCTGTGCCGAAGCATTAAAAAACATTCCTTCGACGGCGCTAAATCAGGAACCGACCAGACAAAGCTCGACGGTTGTCAGGAGGCTTTCTTACATTCAGCCGGGAGAGAATATCTGGCAGGCAGAAGATAGATTGCCGCCGGAGTTAAGACTTAATGTCAAAGGAGCAAGGCTGTCACAAATCTATAGGAAGCTCGATCCTAATAAACCTGCCTATACCGTAACCGGTTCGGGAGGCGGCGGAACTCACATTTACCATTGGAGCGAGAATAGGGCTTTGACAAATCGGGAAAGGGCTAGGTTACAAACCTTTCCGGACGATTTCGTTTTCCTTGGTTCCAAAGAATCTGTGAGAAAGCAAATTGGTATGGCTGTCCCGTGTGACGGTGCTCAACTAATTCTTGAGGCGCTTCTAAAGACCATTGAAGGACAGGTGTATGAGTACGTTTCTCCTTCTGTTGGTTTCTTTGAAGCAAAGAGCAAGGACTTTCCCAAGTTTTAGAGACCTGTAGTTTTTCATTGTAAAGCGGGTTTCTTCGTTCAAAACTTACTTAAAAATTCTTATCAGTAAACAGAAACCCGGCAAAACCATGCGTAACCTCGCAATTGTGAATCTTTGCAATTTGGAACTACGTACAGCACGGAAGCCTCAATAAGCTACGAATTTAAAAACTTACTGAAAGAACCCCGCAAAACTACGCATAACCACGCAATTGAAGGTTTAAAGAAAACTCCTCCGCTACCAAAGTAACGGAGGAGAGGCACAAGAAGACGACCTAAAGGCCCTCTTCAGGATGTTTCTATTTTACATTGCCGAAATCTGTGAGTCCTTGATACGGTCAGCAGTTGCAGTTACCATGCTTTTGTCAGCGTTGGAATCGAAATGGGAATTGGCCCCGGATGTCGGAAACCTTCGCTGGCACTCTCCCTGATCAAAGATCAACTTTCTGCAGCAGAAACTTAGCCCATTCGTCCATGATGAATTTTCGATGAGAAATCAGATTGGAACGGTCATAAGCCCCTCTGTAGGCGTCTCTGTAATGGAGAAGACAATGCTCTACACTTTGCGGGTCGAAACGCTTGTAGTTGTCATCCAGCTCGCTTCTTGACCAAGTTTTAAAGGTAGAACGGGATGTGGCATGAGGTGAAAAATATCTTCCGTCCTCCGTTTGCAATCCCTTGGCTCCTTCGGCAATTCGCTTAATACAGTAACGGCTGAAACTTCTCCAAAGATTAGTTTCTTTGAAGGGGACAGTCTCACCCGTTATGAGGTAATCGTAGGGAAACACTAAGTCTTCATCTTTCCCTCTTGGCAGCGTTTCTAGATATTCAATCGCTTTGTCGCTCAATACGATTGTGCGTTTATTTGGGTCTTGAGAACCTACTTTGTCAGTCTCGATGGAAATGACCCATAATTTTTTCTCAAAGTCCAAATCTTTCCAACGTAATCCCCGCACAGCTTCCTGGCGGGACGCAGTTAGTATTTCAAAAATGAAAAGATGTGCCCATGTTTTTTGTATGGAGAACAACAATTTCATTAACTCGGGCATGAACTCGAAAGGAGGACAAGCCCTGTTAAGCCGGGGCTTCTTGTTGATACGGTTCAATTCTTTTACTTTCAACTCCAATACCGGTGTAATTAGTGGCCTCTCAAATCCATATTCAGGGTGCAACATACAATAGGAAAAGAAAATTTTTAGGAAGCTAAAGAAGCGCTGTCCCATTCTGACGCCTGCGCCGTAAGATACTAAGATGGCATTTGTGACGTCTTCTTCAGTCAGTTCAAAAAGGTTTTTATCGCCGTAAGCATCCAAAAAATACTTGCAGGCCATTAGCTTGTGATAGTGTTCCGCTCGTGTTCCTTTGGCCCATCTACCATTTTTCTTTTCATTTAGAACCCACCAAGAATAAATTTGCTTTAGAGTCGGTCTTTTCTCATTCTCGCGGCGGCTCTTCTTTTCGTCTCTTTGTTTCTTCTTCAACGCTCTTTTTTCTCCCGAAGGATCTATTCCCAAAAATAGAGAAGCCTTGTCTTTTGCAGATTTAAGACGAACGGCATCGAGCGCAAGGAAGCCCGGATAGTATTGATGCCGCCCCTTAATCCGGTCCCTAAGGATCCAGCAAACAATCTTTCCGTTTGACTTTTCGACGTATAAACCGGCAGTTCCGCCAACCGCAAATCTGCCGTCAGGCAGTTTGTTTATTTCTCTTTTTGTTAATGGTTTTAAGAGTTTAGGCATTTGAATTTAAATCGTGTGAAGAGTAAATAAATCTAACGAGGGGCCTGATTTTTAATGGACCGTCAGATGTACCGAAACATCGGAAATCTATCCGCTTTTTTATTGAATTTTTATTTCATGGTCGCCTCAGCTTAAAAAATGTTCGTTTGAAGATATATAAATGTTTAGGTCAATTATAAGACGAGAATAAATCCAATCAAGAGATCGCGAAATATTCAAATCAGAAAAGAGGGAAACAAGACAATTAGATTTCTTATCTTATTAAAATCCAATAAAAACAGAATACTAGGATAAATCAATTCTATCGATTTTTTATCTTTTGAGAAAAGCTTCGATCTGAAAGAGATAAAAAGTTATATCAGATATGACCGTAAGGAAAAATTTAAATCAATAATACAATTGACTAAAACAATAATAAAACATAACTTAATGATAAAAGATAACCCCCTATAGTTATTCTAAGTTCTAAGTTACAGGGGTTAAAAAGGTGGCTCGAAAATTGAGCCGCTCTTAAATTAGTTCGGATTATTGGAATATTAGTATAGGCGTATCAGCTTCAACCAGAGCATACCTATTGTGAAGACAATTTGCACGCTTACAATAGCCAATAAGAAATTAATTTTAGAAACGAGGTCTTTCGAAAAACCCCTGATCTAAGTAAATCGGGCCTGGACCGCCGGCATACTCTGTAATCCCCCACATAACGTTGGAAAAGATAGCGAAACAGACTGCAACCATCAGCGGAGGAGCGCCGGTACTGATCGCAACAGCGGCAAAGGAATATTCATGGCTGAGACGTGACGAGGAACAGAGTGACCGACTTTGTCGTTGTACTGAACACCGAGTTCTTTAACTGTCCATTCGTAGGTCGGCAAGGCTTCTTCTGTCATCGCTTTGATTTTCTCGGGATAGCCGTAACCGAGTCCGGCAGCGATCATGTCGCTGGCGAGGAGTTCGGGAGAGTCTTTGATACCTAACTTAACTTGGGCAGGATTTCCGGGAACTGCAAAGATGCCGCCGTTAATGACGGAGTTTCCTCCCGGAGCCCTCATCTTTTCTAAGACAATAACATTGCCGGCATTCGCATTTTTAGCTTCTGCTGCCGCAGCAAGGCCGGCAAATCCTGAACCTACAACAATAACGTCAACTTCTTCATCCCACTTTGCCGGCATTGGATCCTTACATGCGGCATTTGCGGTTACGGATATTAAGGAAGAAGTTGCTAATAGAGCAGAAGAGGATAAAAACTTTCTTCTATTGAGGGTGTTCATGATTTTCTCCTTAGAAAATAATAAGTTATGGATATAATCGCAAACACTTCTTTCTAACTGCACCATGTATTCTCTAAACTCTTAATTGTGAAATAAACAATTAAGAAGCAATATGAAAATCTCGGAGTGACTTCTTGCCTGGCAAGTGCTTTTATCACTGTCTGAAGGAAAAGGTTTTTCTTTAGCAGCAGACAAGTTTGGACGAGATGAAGCTTTTTATTGCCGACTAACACATGGTCTTGAAACTGAAATCGGAATCCGGTTAACGGAGCCCCACTCACGGCCAGTTCGTTTAACTCAAGAGGCTATTGAGCTGCTGCCTGAGATTGAATGCTATTTGGAAGCAGCAAAAACATTAAAAGAAAAAATTTCGGCGGCCGGAAGTCAAAATTTAGCAGTAAAGCTTGGGATTCCGATCAACGTACCCCGCACTAGCTTTGTGGAACTCATCCAAAGCTACAGACAGAAAGATCCCAATCTTAAAGTAGAGATTCTTTCTGATGTGGATCATGAGGACGTGATTTCCGGCAAGGTGGATGTCGCGTATTTGCCGTATCGTCCGCCTGCAGAAAGCTTGTTCATTTGGAATGTCAACAAAGTTGGGAATGTTCCTTTAGCTACGCCGGAATATGTTTGGAAAAGAGAAAATCCGCAAAGTCCTGAGGAATTGAGAACTCACGATATCATTTTGAGGACCGGCCGAAATTATCCGGTCACAAGCCATTTGCAGAAAGACGGTGAGTTAAGGCCGCTTGAGTATAAGCAAATTGTTTTCTCCGGTGACGTTCTCTCAGGTCGAGAATGGCTGATGGCCGGGATGGGGATCGCTATTGATTTGTCCCTTGCTTTTTGCTGGAAGGACATTGAACAAGGAAGATTAGTACCCGTCTTAAACGGCTGGAGCAGAAGTCCCTGGGATTTGACAGTCGCAATGAAGAAACACTCGTTGTCTAACCGTCGGCTCGTTTCATTTGCTAGAGCAATAGTTGAATACGAAGCAAAGGCATCTGAAAATCGTGCGAAATTCCATGCACGCGAACTAAAAAAATAATGGCCAAACAAGAAACCAAAGCGGCTAATTAATTCGGTTTTCTGCAAACTGCCGTGAAATCTTTCCTTCGGTCGTAGACAACGGACTTCACATCCAGAAGTCCGAGAAGCGAAGAAAAGAGCTGGTCATGAGAAGCGTCCGCTTTTGCCTGCTCCCGCAGGCAGACATCATTTAGGCCGAATTTTTGCTCAAAACCTTTGGATAGCCATAACAGCATAGGCACTTCTTTTTGCTCTTTCGGTGCGATTAATTCCGGTGCGCCGTGCAGATACATATTGTTTTCGCCGAGACTTTCTCCGTGATCACTGACATAAAGCAGACCCGTATCAAAACCGTCCAGACCCTTTAACCAGTCAATGACGCCGGCTAAAAAGTGATCGGTGTAAAGGATTGCGTTGTCATAAGCATTGACGATCTCTTCCCTCGTACAGTTGTTGAGCTTTTCATCCGTGCAGACAGGCTTAAAGACTTCAAAGTTTTTAGGATAGCGTTTGGAATAAGCAGGGCCGTGGTTGCCGAGCTGGTGCATAAAGACCACCGTAGTTTTGCCCGGCTTTAAGATTTCCGAGGTATCGATACCAGCTAACAAAGCTTCGTCATAGCATCTCGGGCCTGAGCAAAGAGAAGGGGCCTTGTTTTTAGAGATAGACAAGGACGGAACGCCTTTGCAGACGCCCTTGCATCCGGATTGGTTATCCACCCAAAACACATTGATACCGGCTCTCTGAAGAATCGGCAAGAGGCTTTCTTCTTTCAAAATTCTGTCTCTGTCGTAGCGATCTCGACCAACACGGCTGAACATGCAAGGCAAAGAGACATCGGTACTTGTGCCGCAGGAGATCGTTTTGCTGAACGGAATCACATTTCTGGCACGCAGCTGGGGCGTCGTATCACGGCTATAGCCCGCAAGACCCCAATTGGCTAAACGAGCGGTTTCTCCGACAACAACGATAAAGAGTGTTCCCTTGTCATTCTTGTGACTCGCTCCAAGCGCGGGCTTTGGGTCGATGACGATGCGAGGCGCATCGACCTCTGTAGAACCGTCTTTAAATACTGCTTTGTACGTTCCGCTGAAGACGTTTACTGGTGAGATTAAATTTCTAAGGACAGGCTCTGAACGAATCAGCGAAGAGACGCCCTGAAAGTTGAGCATGAGGAAACAAACGCCGATGACAAGTCCAATTAATCCTTGGAATAAACCGCGCACAAAAGACGAATGCTTAATCGGGACAAAGAAAGTCAGATAAAGCTGCGGAAGGCATAAAAAGGCGAATTCTAAAAAGAACTTAGCAGTTAGGAGTTCCGCAGCTTCAGCCGTATCGGTAGCGAGCGCATTGCGTATCATTTCCGAATTAATAATGGTCCCGTACTGGTAATTGAAGTACAAGGCTCCGGCGGCGCAGACCGTAAAAAATAAGCTAAAAACTTTGATTAAGAAGCTGTAGTTTAAAAGCCGAAGAATTGCGAAAAACGTTGAAAATAGAATAGAAGCGCAAACAACCAGAAGCCATAAATCGGATGGCGAAAACTTCAGCGCAGAGCAAGCCTTAGAGAAAAAGGGAAGATTAAAAATAAAAGTCAGAGAAAAAGCTGTGATCAGGCAGTAAGAAAGCGCAGAAATAGGTTTTTGGCGAATTTTTACCGGAGCTTTAGGAAAGAAAAATAATCGATAGAACAGGGCGCAAATAGCCCAGTCCAAAAACATCGTAGCAAAGGAATGAGAGAGGAAATGTGCGCCTTGCGCCTGACGCCCAACCCCTAAAATCCAGCCTAATGCTAGAGCGAGGATAAGGAAAATCCAAGATTTCGTCACGCGGAGCTGGCGGAAGGCAAAGTAAAGGGAAAACAAACAAAAACCGGAAGAGGCGTGTCCTGCAGGGAAACACTTTCCGGCGCTCCCGCTTCCGCCGTACTGAGGAAGCGACCAAGGACAAGGAGAGGCGGATAAGGACTTCAGGCCGCTGATGATGAGCGCACAGGCCGAAATAGAAAGCGTGACGTACAGGCAGACTTTTCGATAAGGCTTTAATCGGGCGAACTTCTTCAAATAAGAAAGCAGAAAAAGAATCA